>JGI20171J14444_1000127_pt1 | contig 25643 bp, 24 predicted proteins | sample TergutNc150P4_FD_14444 | JGI IMG/M metagenome (IMG submission 14444) | reverse complement strand
TGCTCTCTCGTTTCAAGACAGCACGGAAGAAATTTGAGAATTTTAAAGGAATTCAGAAAAGACCCTCGCTACTTGTCGCTTGGCAGCTATATAAAAACCGGAAATTATTTTGGAATAGATTTTATATACGATGAGATTCCAAAAACCATTCCTTTTGATACCGAAGTTTTTTTATCATCGCCAACCCGTTTTATCACTGTTTGCTCAAATGTCGAAACTGGCAAGCCGGAATATTTTGAAAAAGACGAGCACATTATACAAGTGCTAAAGGCTTCTTCTTCCATTCCTTTTATGTGCAAAATAGTGAAGCATAGGGGCAAAAAACTTATGGATGGAGGAATAGCAGATGCTATACCTCTAAAAAAAGCAATGGAACTCGGCTGCGCAAAAAATGTGGTTGTTTTAACCCACCCAGAAGGTTTCCGCCGAAAAAACAAATTTCATCCTTCAAGGCTATTTTATTTCCAATATCCGAGATTTGCAAAGGCGATAAATTCTTATGTTGCCAGATACAACAAAAGTTTGGAATTTGTAGAGGAAGAGGCAAAAAATGGCAAAGTGATTTTGATTCGCCCAAGCAAAAACTTAAATGTGACAAGAACAGAAAGCGATTTGACAAAATTGGAGAGACTATATGAATTGGGCAAGTCAGATGCTATTGCCGCGCTTCGCCATCTTTGCGATATGTAGTTTTTTCTTTGCTTGCGAAGAAGAGCAACAGCAAAAGGCAGTGGCAGCTCGTCCAGAGCCTGTGCCTGGGCAAATAGTTATTTACAACAGCTGTGGAATTTATGGAGCTGCGGAGGAGTCCAGAGAATTTTTGAGGTCTAGGGGCTTTGATGTTCTAAATGCGCAAACAGACCCGCAATGGACAAACTACGAAGAAACCATCATAGCTATTCGCAATCCTCACTGGGCAGGCCACAAACAGCTGAGAGAAAATTTAGACACAAAAAATTTTATAGTTTTGCAAGACACTTTAAGCGGAAACATAAGTGCGACTATTTTTTTGGGCAAAGATTATAGAAAGGTACTTAAAAAGAGGATTTTATGAAAAGATTTCCGGCAAGCGTTAAGATAGGTGCTCAAATTTTGTTTGAGCTTCGCGCTGAGAATGTTGAACTTTTGAATTTGCAAGGACTGTCTGGCGTTGTGGATTGGTTTTTGGTTGGAACCTGCGAGAGCAGCGCCCAAATGCAGGCTATTTTAAACGAACTGCAAAAAGCATACAAACAGGCAGGGGGAGAGCCTGCAAAGATTGAATACAAAGAACTCACACGTTGGGCGGTTTTGGATGCCGGAGATATTATGGTTCATTTATTTGAAGCCGAACGGCGCACGGAAATAGCCCTCGAAGAATTGTGGAGCAAGGCAAAGAGAACCCTGCTCGCCGCAGAAGATTTTGCTGAGAAGAAGAAAACCAAAGTAAAGAGTACGGATTTTGTTTGAGGGAATTTTCTTATGGATTTTGTTCCCTATTTTAGGGGCGTGTTTTGGCAGTTTTTTCAATGTGCTGATATACAGAATGCCACGCGATATTTCCATAATAAAACCCGCCTCTCATTGCCCAATTTGCAAGCACAGAATTTTGCCTTGGCAAAACATTCCCATTTTGAGTTGGTTGTTTTTGGGCGGTAAATGCGCAAACTGCAAAGAACCTATTTCAATTAAATATCCTTTGGTGGAATTTTTAGGATTGCAGCTCGGATTTTTTGCCGCCATAATTGCAGAACCTAACCCTTGGCAAGATGCAGACATAGCTGGGAGTTTGCGTTTGTTTTGGCTTATGGTAACTCTAATCCCAATCTTTGCAATAGATTTCAAATATTTGCTCTTGCCAGATACGGTTACCATAGGCGGGATTTTGCTCGGTTTTGCATTGTCTTTTTTTGATGGTGAAATTGATTGGCTGGGTTCCTTGATAGGCATTGCAGCGTGTGGTGGCGGTTTGTTTTTGTTCTCTTTTGCAATTTCAAAAATAATAAAAAAAGATGGAATGGGTTTTGGCGATGTGAAACTGTTTGCCGGCTTTGGCGCGATTATGGGAGCGGAACTCGCTTTCGTGGCTTTGATAATAGGTTCGCTTTTAGCTTTGGCGGTTATAGTTCCGTTTAGACTTTTAGCAAAAAAAGATATTACTAAACCCTTTCCTTTTGGTCCTTTTCTTGGACTTGGCGCACCAATTTCATATTTATTCGGCTACAATATTTTGGATGTGTACATGGGGATTGTGGATAAACTGCTCAATACTCCCTCACCAACCTAATTCCCACAACCTCACTCCCACTTTGCGAAGACAAATCCGTTAGCACGGCTTTCTTTTTGCAAGTTTCAAAAGAATCGTCATAAGAACTGCCAGCAAAACTCGCAACACTAGCACTTTCATTTTCTTGCATAAGCCATATAGCCGCATTGCCTGCAAAATTTCTAACACCATTTATGATAGGTCCCTCGTAAACTTTTTTTAACTTTCGGATTTCGCAAAGACTATCAAAGTTTGAATTTGAATAAGTGGCGGCGAGCGTTTTCCATTCTTCTGCTGTTGGCAGTCGCTTTTTTGCCCACTTAGCATAAGCAAGAGCATCTTTCAAGTTTATATGCAAAACAGGATAATCTTCCAACTCTTTTATTTTTGCTTTTGCCGGAATTTCGCAACCTGTTTCTTCGCAAAATTTTTTGTATTCCACATTGCTAACCTCATTCACATCCCAAATTATCTTACTAGTTTTGTGAACATCTCTTTTGCTCTCTTTGCCAAAAGAAAAATCTGAATGAAGACCAAAATAAAATCCAAAGCCTTTTTTTGCATTTCCCAAAATGGCAAGAGGAATGGAAATCTCCAAAGAGAATCCATTGCTCACTTGTAGCAATGCACCAGGCTCTGCGTAAAACATAAAGCTTTTCAAGGGCAAATGAATTTTCTCCCGCACAGCTAAATATGGCAAAAATATATGCTCAATCGGCATACCTACACGCAAATAAAATTCCGCTTTCTCCTGCTTTGAATATTCATAAATCAAGTTTTCCAGCAAATTTAAAAAAAGCACATTTTGCTCCGCCAAAATTGCAGCGCGAATGGCAGAAAAGCCAGAACCTCTTGGGCTTATCCAGTCTAGAGCCAAGCCTATTTGCAATGGAAAATAATTGTATTGCAAGCCTAGCAAAAAATCATTTATTTCCCATTCCTGAACAGGAAAGGCAAGCCTTGCCCCAAAGCCCAGAGGCAGCCCCAAGCGAAAATCAAAAGGCATTGTATAAACAGCATTTGAGTTAAATTCGTTGAAATACAAAAAGCCGGCATTTGCCTCTATATGATATTCCGAGGGAGAGAGCGTATAAGCATTGCGAGCTTGGTTCCTTCGCAAAAAATCGTGGTTTATTTCAAAAACACGTCCGCTCTGCAAAACAAAATTGTATGTAGCGGGAATAAAGCTCTCGCTTAACGGAACCAAAAAAACCGTGTGCTCGCCTGTGAGCATAGCGGGATTTTCAAAAGGCGTTCCAAATATTTCCTTTTCGGAATTGCCATCTAAAAATACGCTCGCTTTATCGGGGCTTGTGAATATGTTTAAAGTAGCTCGTTCCCCAGCGGCAAGGAGCATAGAACAGCAAAAAATGGCGCAAATAACAAAAATGCGCATAATAACCTCTATATAAGGTCGATATAATAAAGCCGCTCCCCACTTTTAAATATAGAAAATTGTCTGAACCAGAATGGCCAGAATTAAAGAATTAACAGAATGAATCTCCATTACTGGTTTTATTAACCAAAAAAAGCCAATAAATGTGGTTCATTCTGAATATACTGCAAATTCTGAAAATTCTGGTTCAGACAGATGCAATAATCTTCTTAAGACCGTCTATCAGTTCTTGGGTTTGCTGCTTGATTATGTCTTTATCCTGCGCTTTGCCGGCTTTTTCCAAAGTGTATGCAAGCTGGGAAAGTTCCATTTTCCCAATATTCACAAGAGCACTTTTCATACCGTGAGCGGTAACGGCATATAATTGGATGTCTTCCTCTGAAATAGTATCTATGTCAGCAAGCGCAGACTCTAAAATAGGTATCGCATTAGCGGCATCTTTAACAAAAAATGAAAGCAATACCGGATTTATAGCTGGAACCTCAGGCTTAGATTCTTCTTCAAATGATTCAATTTCTTGTGCTTTTGTAACGGCTTCGGATTGTTGTTTGTTGCGAATAAACTTGTTGAGTACAGTGTTCAACTGCCGAATATCAATGGGCTTTGATATAAAATCATCAAAACCATTTTCCATAAAAATTTTCGCCTGCCCAATTAAAGCGTTTGCAGTAAGTGCAACAATAGGATGCGTATAACCTGATTCGCGCAGAATTTTCGTTGCTTCCATTCCATCCATTTTCGGCATCATGTGATCCATGAATATGATATCATAAACCTCGCCTTTTTTAACCCTATCTATTGCTTCAAAACCGCTGGAAACAGCCTCAATATTCAAACCATAATGTGCCATCATCTCTTTTGCCACATATAGATTGGATTCCACATCATCCACGACCATAACCTTGCCATAAGGCATCTGTTCAAAATCAATCTGCATCTTTTTGATATTTGTTTTGTCTATCCTGAGCAGCATAATATCTTTGGCGCGTTTTTCTCCTAAAATTCCAACACCCGTATTTTTTTGGGGTAAATGAATTGTAAATGTGGAACCTTTGCCTATTTTGCTATCCGCAAAAATTTTGCCATTCATCATTTGCACCAAATGATGCGTAATTGCCATGCCAAGCCCTGTTCCCTCAATTGAACGATTGGCTTCTAAATTAAAACGAACATATTCAGAAGTGAATAATTTATTCACCTGTTCCCTTGACATACCGCAACCAGTGTCGCTCACCTGCAAAATAAGTACGGTATTTCTATCGTCATTTTCGGCAAAAACGGATAATTTAACCTTGCCTTTTTCAGTGTATTTAAAAGCATTGGAAAGCAAATTATTCAAAATCTGCTTAATGCGAATTTCATCGCCAAAAAGTTCCAAAGGCACATTCTCATCAATATAAAGTTCAAATTTTATGGGTTTGCTGTTATTGCGCATAGCATTTAATTGCACAACATCATGAATTAAACCAACAAATTCGTATTCAACAGGCATAAGTTCCATTTTACTCGCTTCTATTTTGGACAAATCAAGTATATTGTTGATAATTCCAAGCAATAAATTACCCGAATTGTAAATTATCGCAAAAGATTCTCTTACCTGCGGTTCTAATGATTCGTTTCGCAATTGAATTTCAGTCACACCCATAATCGCATTCATCGGCGTACGAATTTCGTGGCTCATTTTTGCCAAAAAGGCCGTTTTGGCAGCACTTGCATTTTCCGCTTCTGCTCTTGCCATCTTCTCCACTTGGGTTATATCCTGAACAACATCTATATATCCAATAGGCTTATTTCCAACATCTTTTAAAATTTCAACATCCACCTTATACGAACAATCATTATTTGTAAAAAATGTTTGCTTTAAACCACGTTTTGCACATTCTATGGCGCAATTCTGCGTATTGCAAATATTGATGTTCCAACAGCTGTCGCAAGGTTTACCCAGAACATCTTTTAAAGTTTTTCCCAAAAATTTCTCTACAGCGGTATTGATAAATGTAACTTTTACATCAATGTCGGTAACAGTAATCGGCAGAGGCACAGCATTGAGAATAGATTTGTATCTATGTACCGTTATTTCCAATTCTCGCTTTTGCTCTTTTATCAATTTATTCATGCTGTCTTTCGTATTGATAATGCGAATCAAAGTTAGACTAATCGCCAAAGTAAATAATATGCCGAGTATGCTTAAATATTTCGCTATTTTGTTTATATTGCTATAATATTTGTATTCAGGCGTAATAATTCCAAAGTACCATCCGTTTTCTAACTGCCTAAAAAAAGCGATTGATTTTTCGCCCCTGAAATTCATAAAATCCAGTCCCAAAACCTCTCCGTTTTGCTCAAAAATTTCTTTAAACTTAGAAATGCCTATATGATTGTCGAATAAAGATGTATTGCCTACAAATTTACGTTCTGCGTGAGCTAGAAACTCAAAGTTGCGATTGAACATCAATCCAAAACCGCCTTCGGCAATTTGCGAATGTTCGATTAATTTCATCACATCCTCAAAATTCACATTCAACCCCACAACCCCCCGAGGATTGCCTGCTTTGTCAAAAATACGGACTATATAAGTAAGAATAACCGCATCTAGTGATTTCTCAAAACGTTCTTTAATCAACACCTCGCCAGCAGCTTCGGGCACTTCCTTATACCATACACTATCTATGGGAGATTCATCAAGAAAAACATAAGAGCTAACAATGTGCTGCGAAAAATTCCTATCTTTATTGAAACCCTTTACATATTCTTTTATCGTGTGGATATCCATTTTTTCTCCGAGCATCAGCTTAATCATATCCGCAGTTTTTTTAACCACGATTTTTGGCTCTGATACTCTAAGCATTATATTGCTCTGCATATTGGATAGCACACTATTTGCCTCACGTTTCATATTATCGTATTCAACACTACGCATAAGAATATAACTTGATACAACCATCGCCGAAAACGTAATAAATACAAGTATCACTTGAAGATACGTAGTTATAATTGTTTTTATTTCGCGCATTATTTGCATAAATCCTCCTCGATCATTCCTTTAAGAGCATCCACAAGTTCTTGTGTTTGCCGCTTGATTATATCCTTATCTTGTGTTTTACCGGCTTTTTCTAAAGCATAAGCAATTTGCGAAAGTTCCGTTTGTCCAATATTTGCAAGCGCACTTTTAACGCCGTGGGCCATAACAGCATATAATTGGAAATCATCTTCTGAAATAGTTTCTATATTCGCAATCGTGGACTCTAAAACAGGCAAAGCGTTTTTTATATCTTTAACAAAAAATGAAAGCAATTTAGAATTTATTTTTTGAACGTCTATTTTTTTTGTTTGCGTTTGCGTTTTCTTATCGTAAATAAATTTGTTCAGTTCTGTATCCAATTGTTTAGCATCTATTGGCTTTGAAATAAAAGCATTAAAACCATTTTCTAAAAACATTTCTGCTTGCCCAACAACAGCATTGGCAGTGAGCGCAACAATAGGATTTTTATAACCCATAGAGCGCATTATTTTAGCCGCTTCTATGCCGTCCATTTTTGGCATCATGTGATCCATAAAAACAATATCATAAACTTTGCCGTTTTTAACTTTATCTATTGCCTCAAAACCGCTTATCGCTGTTTCAATATGCAAATCGTAAGGCTCCAAAAAACTTTTGGCAACATATAAATTAGATTCCAAATCGTCCACAACCAAAACGCTGCCATAAGACATTGAGTTTCGGGTAATATGTTGTTTTTTTGCTTGCAAAAAACTGCTAGTTTGAAAATTCTGCAAGTTCTCTGCAATCGCTTTGCCTAAAACGTGCGCATTTACAATTTTTTGAGGCAAGCTAATAGTAAATGTGGAACCTTTGTTAAGTTCGCTTTCAATGGAAATAGTGCCGCCCATAATGATTATCAAATTCTGCACTATAGTCATTCCAAGCCCCGTTCCACCTACCGTGCGATTATTGATTAAATTAAAACGGTAATATTCATCAAATATCCTGCTTTTCTGTTCTTCCGTCATGCCTTGCCCTGTGTCGCTTATGCGGAAAATAAGCATAACATCGGAATCTTTAGTTTGGATTTTTTCAGAAGTAATAGACATTGAAATTTTGCCTGCATCGGTATATTTGAATGCATTTGAAAGTATGTTATTGAGAATTTGCTTTATTCTGAGTTCGTCTCCAAAAAGTTCGGCGGGAATATTTTCGTCCACTTTAAGATTGAATTTAATCAATTTCTTTTCTATGCGAGCAGCATATAGTTGCACGGTATCGTTAATCAAACTGGCAACATCGTATTTAACCGGCACTAGCTCCATTTTTTTCGCTTCTATTTTGGATAAATCCAGCAAGTCGTTTACAATGTTAAGCAGGGATTTGCCAGAATTGTGTATTATGCCGAGTGCCTCTTTTTTTTGCGGAACGGTCTCGTTTTGTAATTGAATTTCGGCAATGCCAAGAATCGCATTCATAGGCGTTCTTATTTCGTGGCTTATTTTGGATAAAAAATCGTCTTTTGACTTGCTCAGGGCAACTACTTTGTCTAGAGATTGCTGCAACCTTGTTGAGTAAACATTGCGCATAATTGCACCAGATACTATGTTTGATACCGTTGCTAAAAATGTTCTTTCGTCTTCTGTCCATTCTCGTGTCAAAACACAATTTTCCGCACAAACAACACCCCATAAACAACCTTCAACATAAAGCGGAACAAAGATAAATGAAACTATATCCATAGATTTAAGTCCGTTGAACATACTCTCTTCGGCAGTATTTGAACATGAAACTATAAAATTCTGCGATTTTTCGTCTAAATTAAAGGGAAACAGCGATTTTTCAGCAGTGAAATTGCGATAACGCTCAATCTTAGCCCTAGGCACATTGTCGTTTGCATACCATTGATTAACCGCACAAACATTTTTGTTTTCGTAATCCATACGGAAAACTAGCATTCTTGAAACATTCAAATTCTTGCCCAATTTTTCTAGTGCCAAATTTATGCTTACATTTATATCTTCGTATAAAATGAAACTTTCAGAAATTTCTGTTATTGATTTTTGCAATTCCAATTTTGAGGCTAGCAAATCGCTCTGTTTGCGTATATTATTCAATAAATTTTTACGGTTGCGCAAATCGTATTTAAAGGAGATAATAAATTTTTTGTTTTTAAGCTCTAGCAAGGTAAGCGTGTTTTCCACAGGAATAACTTCGCCGCTTGCAGATTGCATTTCCCATTCATAAGTACATTTGCCCTTACTCATGGTTTGGTTCAAAAGTATTTTCGCTTCTTCCTCTGAATTTTTATTGTCAAAAGACTGCCGCTCAGGGCAAAAAAGCGTAAAGTAATTATCTAAAAGATGTTGTTTATTTTTGCTGCCCAACATTTTCACTATAGCTTCGTTGCATTCTATTGGATGGCTATCCTCATCGAACAATACATAAGATATTGGGTTTGCTTCTGTTATAGCCCGCGTCATTTCTTGCGCCTCGGCTACGGCGGCTTCTATTTTTTTAATATTGCGCAAATCATAAATATAAACCAACCCCAGGTATTTGCCTTTGTGACTTACCCAAGTTGTTGTGATTTCGCAGGGAATAATCTCTCCAGAAAAGGAAGTATGTATCCATTCAAATGATAAATTTGAGCTACCTGTGAATATATAGCTCGCCAACTCTTTTGCTCTCTCTTTGGATTTTGAGCCATCTGGTTGATATTCCGGCGATAAATCATAGAAATTTTCCATAAACTGCTGTTTTGTGCATTCGAACATCTTTGTAGCAGCATCGTTGCAATTCAACACGTCTCCATTTTCGTTAAGGATAACAATGGCTACAGGAACAGCGTTAAGCATGGAATTGTTTAACTCGTTTGATTCTGCAACTTCAAGTTCCATTTGCCACTGAATAAGAGTATTGACACATAAAAAGGCAGCCGAACGCATCATTTCAACTTGCACTTCGTCAAAATAACGTTCATTATGGCGGTCTTCAAAAAGTACAAAACCCCAAAAGGCATTTTTTATAATCAAAGGCACAACAAGAGCCGATACCACGCCAAACGATTTCAATGCTGCTGATTCTGGCATTAATCTTGAAGGTCCATTGAGAATTTCATTATTTGCCAGAATCTTTTCCCATTTAGGCATCAATTTAGCATAAGTTGTATTTTTCAAAACTTCATGAAAAATCTCAGTTGTTCCGCCCGATTCCCTATCCCAGCGATATATTTGCGAAACATGCAAGCCTTCTGGCGTGGGAAAATTGCGAAAAACAGAAAATCTATCCAATTTTGCCATATCGCAAATAGACCTAACCCCAGCTTCTATTCTTTTTTCATAGGCTCCTTGGCTTTGCGAAACAAATGTTATGGCTGCCTTATTGAGCATCTCCAGCATTTGTTTGCTGCTCTCCAATGCTTTGGTAGTTTTATCTATTTCTATTTCTGTTTGCCACTGAATATAAACATTGGCACATAAAAATGCCGCCGAGTGCATCATTTCAACTTGTTCTTTGTCAAAATAACGCTCATTATGGCGGTCTTCAAAAAGCGCAAAACCCCAAAAGGTATTTTTGATAAACAAAGGCACAACAAGAGCCGATACTAGACCAAACGATTGCAACATTGCCGCTTCTGGCATCGTCTTTACCGGTCCGTTGACAATTTCATTATTTGATAAAATCGTTTCCCACCGAGGTGCAAGTTTAGCATAAGTTACATCTTTGAGCACAGGGTCAATATCTATTGTTCCACCTGTTTCCCTATCCCAACGATATTCTTGCCATACGTGCAAGCCATCTGGCATGGTGAAATTGCGAAAAATGCAAAACCTATCTAGCTCCGCTATATCGCAAATAGATCTTACTCCATCTTCTATTCTTTTCTCAAAAGATTCTTCGCTTTGCGAAACAAATGCTATAGCAGCTTTATTGAGCATCCCCAGCATTTTCCTGCTGTCTTCCAATGCTTTGGATATTCCTACGGTTTCATTTTCAATACTGTTACGCATAACATAGGTGTAATATAGTAAATTTCCTATATTTGAAATATGAAAATAGTTATCTTAACGGGAGCTGGAATTAGCGCAGAAAGCGGACTGAAAACCTTTCGCGATGCAGACGGCTTGTGGGAAAACGAACCTGTACAGATTGTTGCCACCCCAGAGGGCTTTGAAAGCGACCCTAAACGAGTTATAAAGTTTTACGATAAGCTGAGAAAAGGTCTGAAAAATGTTGAACCCAATGCAGCACACCATGCTCTTGCAAAACTAGAAGAGAAGTTCGGCGACAATTTTTTGCTGATAACGCAAAACGTGGATGATTTGCACCAGCGAGCCGGCAACAAAAGGGTTATAGCTATGCACGGCGAGCTTTTGAAAGTCCGCTGCCTAGGTCCAAAGGAGCATATAATGAGCTGCTCAGAAGACCAGCCAGAAAAATGCCCAGAATGTGGGGCAAAAATGCGCCCACACATAGTTTGGTTCGGCGAAATTCCCTTTGAAATGGATAAAATTCAAAAGGCGTTAATGGGGTGCAATCTGTTCGCATACATAGGCACAAGCGGGGTTGTGTACCCTGCGGCAGGCTTTAAGCAAATAGCGAAAATGGCTGGTGCCCGCGTTGTATGTTTGAATTTGGAAATCACCAAAGACAGCTACACAGACGAATTCATACAAGGCAAAGCCTCCGAGGTTGTGCCAACATGGGTCAAGGCCATTGCAGATGCTCACTAACTTTGCAAAAGAACATAATCTAGTTTTGCCCGAGAATTTTCCTAGCAAAATTCAGGAATTTTGCAAGCTACTCCTAGAGGCAAACAAAACCACAAACCTAGTTTCAAAAAATGACGAACAAAAACTGCTAACAAGGCACGTAGCAGACTCGCTTATATTCGCTACAGCACACCCCGTCTGCTTTGCAGACACTCCGCTAAAAGCGGAGACTATTTGGGCAGACATAGGCTCAGGTGCAGGCTTTCCCGTTATTCCTCTTTGCCTTTATTTTCCGCAAATAAAATTTTATGCCACCGAAACTCGCAAAAAAAGATGTGATTTTTTAAAATTTGCAAAGCAAAACTTAAATTTGCTGAATTTGGAGGTTATTCAAGGCAAAGCGGAGAACTGCGGATTAAAAAATATGGACATTGTTTCTTGTCGTGCAGTTGGCTCTTTGGACGAAGATTTTGAGAAGGCTAAAAAAATTTTGAAAAAAAATGGGCATTTTTTGACAGTAAAGTCAAAACGGTTGGTTGACGACATGAGAGCAAAAAATAATAAACTGCTAAAACGGGCGAATATAACGGATTACCGCTTGCCAGGTGAAGAAATGGAATATATTTTTCTACATTTTGCCATAGGAGAACTTTTATTATGAAAAATACATTAGGAAAATACCCGGGAAGTCTTTACATTATGGACGAGGGAACAGATTCCTCCCATATACAAGAAAGGGAATACTCATTCAAAAGCGAAATGCTGAATGGCTTGTTCGCAAGCGATGTCCACGTCAAGCTCCACTACGAGGAAGAAAGGAAAATGCATTTTGGCATAATCCACATCCATATCAACAATGCTTTGTGGCTCAAGCCAATCAATTTTATCCACGACTGCGAAAAGGATAAAATTCACCTTATCCACAACGACCTATATGAACACGAGGTCTATAACGATGAACTCATAGAAAAGATCAACAATGTGGCAAAGAACTACATTACAAAAGCTATAGGCGAGATAGAAAAAGCATTACAATCCAAGGTATAGCATCATAAAATATGATTACGAATCCTCAAATTGACTTGTTGCCAGAAGGTATAGATGACCTTTCCTTGATTTCCAAGGATCTCATTAAAATATACGATATAATCAAAGCTGAATTCCCAGACGTTTATGTGAATTGCAAGAAAGGAAAAAGGCTCCACAACCACAGCGGCTACAGAAAGCCCGATTCAAGAGTAGGAGCAGCCAATTCTGCACACAAGTTAGGGAAGGCTCTGGATCTTCATCGCGAATCCAAGAGGGAAAACTTGGATCTGTACGAATGGATAATTCAAAACGGTGCTGCCCAGGGTATATGCAGAATGGAAGACAGGAAAATCACCATTGATAATTCGCCTGGCTATGGCTGGGTTCACATTGACATTGCCGAAGGCAACCTGTCGCGCCCCAACCAATGGCACAATGGTATTTATGTGTTCATTCCCTAAATTCAAATTCTCAGTGATTTCCACAGGAAGAGGCAGCAATTTTGAAGCCATTATGCAGCGGATTGCCTCTGGGGAATTGAATGTGGAGTGCGCGAGCCTTATCACATTTAAAAATTGCAAAGCCGCAGAGGTTGCCAGCAAATACAAGGTGCCGGTTCGCTTCATTGAAGGCGATAATCTGCTTGAAATTTTGCAAAGCGAAAACCCGAATTTGATTGTGCTATCCGGCTATATGCGCAAAATTCCCGAAAATATCCTTGAGCGTTTTGAAAACAAAATAATAAATATTCACCCTGCGCTTTTGCCCTCCTTTGGTGGCAAAGGCTGCTACGGTATTCACGTACACGAAAAGGCAATAGAAGCAGGCGTTAAAATAACAGGAGTGACCGTGCATTTTGTGAACAAAGAATACGATGCGGGCAAAATAATAGCCCAAGTTGCGGTTCCCGTTCTCCCAAACGATACGCCAGAAATTTTAGCAGAGCGAGTTTTGAAAGAAGAACATAATATTTATTGGCAGGTTATCAGAGATTTAGCAGGAAATAATAAATGTTGAGGATTTTGTTCATTTTAGTATTTGGAATGGCCGTTCAAGCAACTGCGCAAGATTTTAATTTGCAAGTTGAGAAAAAGAATGGCATAACTTATGCAGACGGGGTGGACTTAGGAAAAAAATTGAAAATGAATATGACTTGGCAAAGCGAGGCCGGGATTTTGCAAATAGGAAATTCCTCTTGGACTTGGGAAAGCCCTTGGGTAAATTTAAAAGACACAAACTTTTTATTGCCAACCGCCGTGCAAAGCAAAATCACAAACAAGCGGTCTTTTTGGTTGCCGATGCCATCTTCTTTGCGGATTTTTGAAAAACTGCTGAACAGACCCATTGAATACGATTCCGCTACTGCAAAAATATTTTCAAGACCAACCAAAGATTTATGGAGCGTTAATTTAGATTCAAAAGAAAATGGCGAAGTCATAGAACTAAAACTCTCAAAACCTTTTGTTGTGGAAACTTTTTACACAAAACCGAATTATCTTTTGCGTATAAATGGCCTCGTTATAGACAGCACGATGTTTTTGGATTTAGCAAAAAAATCCTCTATGATAAGCAGACTAATTCCTATTCAAGACAAGCAAAGTGTGCAAATAACCCTTGTTATAAAAGACAACTGCGATGGCGTTGAATTGGTGAAAAAAGACGAAGGAAGAACTTTGCAAGTGGTGCTTAGAAAAAAACAATACGAAACAAAAGTCGCTTCTTCGTCTTCTGCGGCACAGGCAAACACTAGCAGAAAAATTAAAACCATAGTTTTGGATCCCGGGCACGGCGGCAAAGACCCTGGAGCCATTGGCTTCAACGGCTTTAAAGAAAAAGAAATCGTTTTGGCTGTTGGATTAAAATTAAAAAGCAAATTAGAAGAAAAAGGATTCGCCGTTAAAATGACAAGAAACTCCGATGAATTTATAGAACTGGGAAATCGCCCAAAAATGGCGAGCGACTGGGGCGGAGATTTATTTTTAAGCCTTCATTGCAATGCGATAGAAGGCAAAGAGCGGCAACAGCGAGCCGAAGGTTTTACGTTTTACATTTTGCGAGCAGGTGGGAGCGAAGAAGACAAAGCCATAGCCCGCAGGGAAAACCAAGCCATTGCGCTGGAATCAGATAAAAAAGGCAAAACGGAAATTTCACCTGCTGAATGGATTATTTTAGATAATCAGCTTGCATTGTATGCAGAAAAAAGCGCGCTGCTCGCGGGTTATTTGGTTGAATCTTTTGACGGAGGTTCAATAAAAAAGGTGCAAAAAGGTGCCAGCCAAGCTGGATTTATGGTTTTAGTTGGCGCATATATGCCCGCAGTTCTCGCAGAACTGGGTTTTATAACACATCAAAACGATGCCACATATATGTCCTCAGAAAAAGGTCAAAACGAAATCGCAGAAAACTTAGCAAAAGCCATTGTGAATTTTTCGAGATAAATATTCTCTCTACTTCTTATCTTTTTTGTCGGCAGCTTTTACGGGAGCTTTGCCTGCTTGGTATGTACCTCCGTGTTCCAAGCATTTCCAGCCTGCACCATAAGGTGCAACATCTAGTCCTTTAACACCAGAATAGAGGGCTCCATAGTCTGTGCAATTTTTAAGCAATTGCTCGCAGGTGCAAACAGGATGTTTAGGATCACCACCTTCTATAGAAGCTCTACAAGTAGAGGTATATGAATATTCTGTGCTTATTGTGTAGCAACCTGTATCCCATTCACAGACAGTTGCTCCATTTATACCTGTGCATACCTCAGCCCCAGCCTGAGAAACCAATGTAGCCAAAGCAAATAACGGCAATGTTAAGACCTTTTTCATAGAGAAACTCCTATTTTAATTAAACCTTATTACTAATATATATTTTTTTTTTGCAAAATAAAAATAATTTCAAAAACTGGCGATTCAGGGACTTGAACCCCGGACCTGCGGATTATGATTCCGTCGCTCTAACCAACTGAGCTAAACCGCCATAAAATGATATTTGCTAGTAATTTAGAAAAGTTTTACCCAAAAGTCAAGGTTCAAATAGGAAAATAACGTTAATAGGTTGTTATTTAATTTGGAAAAAAGGCAAATTATTCAAATAAATGTTAATAAGAGCATTGTTATTGCAAAAATATGTTAATACAAATCATCTTAGAATTTCAAAAATAACAGTAGGTTACATAAAATTATCAAATTTTCTTTGAGTTATTAACAGAGTTCTTTGTCAATTTCTTTTTAAATAAATATAATATATTAGAAGAAGAATTGGATCCAAGCAGAATTTGCAAACCAATTGAAAAAACAAAAAATAAAACGGAAAGAACTGCTGAATAAGCTATTAAATAGGCCAAATTTGCATTTAGAAGCCAATTGTAGGCATATTTGGAGATATAAAGTCCAATTGCTGCCAAAACGATTAGAACAGCTATTCCAGCTATAAAATCTTTGATAAATGATTTTGCTCCTTTTAGGTTCCAAAATATCAAAAGCAAAATTAACTGAACAAATGAGCAGATAAAACTCACAACTGGAACAGAGTATATTCCCATTATTTTTGCCATCGGTGAATACAAAAACAAACTTGCGGCAAAAGCTGAGGTATTAACTATTGTCGGAAGCCACATTCTTTCCATTGAATAAAAAGCCCTTGATAAAAGAGCTTGTGCACAAAGGCTTATGCTCACTGGCAAATAACATAAAAGCAATTCATTAACTAAAATTGAACTTTGCTGCGTGAAAGCTCCTCTTTCAAATAAAATACGAACTGCGGGCAAACTAACAACTGTCAATGCACATATCGCTGGGACAAGAATGGCGAAAATTTTTGCCAAATCACACCAAATTTTTTCATTCAGTTCAGTTATTTTATTCTCTTTAAATAACCTAACCATATCTGGATATTTAGCTGCTCCAACACTAAAACCAAAAACAGCAACTAAAGTGTACATAAGTCGATAACTGTAATTAAGGCTTGAAATTCCGTGGCTCCCGAACATTGAACCAAAGCTGCGGATTGCAAATTCAAGCGCAAACATTGAACCTGCTCCCAAAATCATTGGCAACAAGAGTTTAATAGTTTTTATCAGTTCTGCATTTCTTGGATTGAATGTGAAAAAATATTTCACACCGTTTCTATAAGAACCTATTATTTGCAAAACAAAAAATCCTATGAATGCACCTATTGGAACTCCCCATGCAAAACCGCTAACTCCGCTATCTTTAAATAACCAACCGAAAAGTACTATGCTTGCATTGTAAATTATGCCTGTGAGTGATGGAATTAAAAATTGTTTGCGAGCTTGCTGTGCTGCTATTAAAAAACTGCCGGCAAAAAAGAATAGCTGACCTGGTAAAATTATTTTTCCAAAATGAGTTGCTAAGTTTAAAATATCTTCACTTGGTGGCGTTGCTGTTAAAAGTAAAATTAGTTCTCGCATAAATATAAATGTTGGCACAGCCAAAATCAAAAACAGCAAACCTAGAACATTGAAAATATTGCTAAATGAACGCCATCCTTCATCTTCATTTTGTTTGAGCAAATGAGTTGTGAATAGCGATATAAAAACTATTGATAAAAAACCTGTACCTATTAAATGGTTCAAAATATCTGGAATCATAAATGCCAAGTCAAGGGCATTTTTTTGTTCATTAACGCCTGCAATTTTTGCAAGGAGCATCTCGCGCAAAACACCTAGAACCCTGCTTGCAAGTAGGCTAGTAGCTATTATTAGGGATGCCTTATTCATTTTTTTATTTTGATAAACAAGAAGTAAACAAGAACAGCAGTTATACTTGCGGCAAAATCCACAGCTAAATCATATAAATCAGCAGAGCGCCCAGGGACAAATGTTTGATGATATTCATCGCTAATTCCAAAAAGCGTACATAAAACAATTACAAATATGCCGTAAATTATGGGTTTTGCAAGCCATTTTTTGCTTGAGATCCAAATACAAAATGTTATTCCCAAAACAAAGTAAGCTATAAAATGTTCTATTTTGTCACCGAGATGGATGGAATTTAAAAAAGGATCATTGCCCGGCAAAGTTGAAAGCATAAAAAGTGCTGCCATAACCAGGATTGCAGGAATTATTCTCAAGATATTCTTCATTTTTTGAATTCCGATGTGTAGAGTAATGTAGTAAAAGAATTTTTAATCAAAAATAATATTCAAAATTTACCAGCATAGGGAAGAATGGGAATTGGTAGATTTTTTGTTCTTCTGGCGGGTTTTTGTCGGTATTGTAGAATATGTAGAATAAATTATCGTGATCGGTTAGGTTTAAGATTGTAAGTCCGAGATTCCATTTATCTTTTTTGCCCCAATCGATAATTTTTGTGTCCAGTCTAAAATAAGGTGTTCGCATAGTTACATTTCTATTGCCGAGTGGCGAAACCATATCATAACCTGGGAAACTTTCGTCCATTCTATATGTTGAAAAATAACCCAGGTACGGGGTGTATGGCATTCCGCTTGCCCATTTTAATTGAAAAGAGGTACGCAAAAAGAGTTTTTTTTCAAACCAGTTAACGGATACATCACTTTTTAAAGCAAAGGGTTGATGCCAGTTGGGAAAATAGGCATCGTTTGGTCCATCTTTAAAAACAGACCAGCCTTGGTTGAAATTTATGCTACCGCTTAAAAAACCCTCCGGTTTTTGCAATGAAAGTTCATAACCAAAGGAATAACCCTCGCCACTCACAATCATATCTCCAAGCGATTCTATTTTCTCTGCGGAAACCGAGTCAAGGTCGGATTCGCTATAAACCGTTAAATTATTTTGGGTTTTATAGTAAGCCTCTGCATTAAAATTGAACATATCAAAAATATTGCTCCGAGAATAACCAACTGCAGATAGAATAGAACTAGACGGTTTTACCGTTCCATTTATTGCGGTTTCGCGGGCAGGGTAATAAAATTCGTTCAATGATTCTTGGTCAGAAAACATAATGCTGTTCAGGTATTGCAAATAATAGCCTGTGTGGAATTCCAATTTTTGATTTTCCGCAAACTCCCAAGAAGCGGCAAAGCGCGGCTCTGCACCAAAGTGTTTGGATAGTTCGTGATAATTTAACCGTAGTCCATATTGCACATCCCATAAATCTGGTCTCCAAGTATCTTGAGCATACAGAATATGATGGCGTGTTTTTGGACAGTCTTCTAGTTTTTGTCCGGTTATCTCAACATTTTGCACAAAAGAAACTTTGGAAAATTCCAAATCATAACCAAAGGCAAAGGTATGCTTGTCAATTCCAGAATAAGCAAGAGACTGACGGCTTGCAAGTGTGCTAACCCCGTTTTCCATTCCAAGCATCTTTTCAATTTTAAAATCTTGGTGGAATTCGCTATAAGAAAAACCACTATTCCATTTCCAGTAATCATCTATTTTCCACCCAAAATTTATGGGAATAACCGTATTTCCCCATTCCACAAAAAGAGGCGAAAAGTTGAGAACGTCTGCTCCTGTATATATGGCAATATGCAAATCCTTGCCTTCGCCCAAATCGTAATCAAAGGCTCCCTGAATATCCGTGAATTTATAGTCCACGCTGAAATCGGTTGCTCCCACAGCTTTCAAAAAGTCCAAAATCTGTTTTATATAAGTGCTTCGCGCTGCTAAAACCCATCTGGCATTTCCCTGATGCCCTTCGGTGTGGACTTGGGTGGCAAATGTGCTTATTTTCACAGAATTTTTGCTAAACCATTCATCAAGTGTATCGTTTCCGCCCTTTCTGCTGTTTATGGCGGCAACGGAACTGAGTCGGTTGCCATACTCTGCAGGAAAGCCGCTTTTGTAGAATTTAACCTCATCAACAGCTTCAACGAGAAAAGTGGAAAAAAGCCCAAAGAAATGGGTTGGTGAATAGACAATCCCATTATCCAGCAAAAATAAATTCTGGTCACTTGCCCCGCCTCTAACATATATTTTTGTGCTGAAATCCGAACTTGCCACAACTCCTGGCAAAGCTTGTATGCTTCGCATAACATCTGCCTCTGCAAGCCCTGGCATTCGCTTAATGTTTTTTGCGCTAACAACAGATTCCCCCAATTTTCGCCTGGGTTTTTTGCGAAGCTGCACCACAACCTTCCTAAGCTCTGTGACTTGTTCTGAAGTCTCATCTTGAGCCACAGAGGCAGAATCAACAGCCGCATTTGCATCATTTGCTTTATGCTCTCCGCTTTTGGTTCCCGCTTCTGCACCCCCATACCAAACCACATTTTCATTCCCCGAAATTTCCGCAGAAAAAACTGAATCCCTTCCAAAGTATTTCAATTCATAACATTTCTCCAATTCACCACTTTTGGCGCAAATATTCCACACGGTATCTTGCGGAAGCTCAAGTTTAAATTGTTTGTTAAAAAATGCGGTTGCTATAAAGCCAGTTTCTACAACTTCAACTTGCAGGGAGTCTTCTTTTGCAAAATCTTGGTCTGTTACAATGCCTAAAAAAGTGAGTAAAAGCGGTATCACAATTCTTTATCGTAAGCGGAAATAGGGCCTACAGTTACCGTGTTGTAGCCTCCGTCCACATACATTATTTCAGAAGTTATGCCAGAAGACAATTCGCTTAAAAGAAAATATGCCGCGCCACCCACGTGCTCTGGAGTTGTGTTTTCGCGAAGAGGGGCTATTTTGCGGTGAATTTTGAGCAAATCGGTGAAATCGCTGATTCCGCGAGCGGCAAGGGTGTTCACAGGGCCTGCGCTAATGGCATTAACTCTAATTCCTTCGGGACCTAAATCGTAAGCCAAGTAGCGAACAATGGCTTCTAGTGCGGCTTTTGCCACTCCCATAACATTGTAGTTTTGAACAACTTTTTCGCTGCCTAAATATGTGAGGGCTAAAACGGAGCTTCCTTTTACCATCAAGGGCTTGAATGAGCGGGTTAAGGAAACGAGGGAATATGCGGAAATGTCCATTGCTTGCAAAAACACGTCTTTGGGAGTTGGCAAAAAAGCTCCTTCCAAGTAGTTTTTATCCGCAAAACCGATGGAGTGAACCAAAAAATCGCACCCTCCTACCTCGGCTTTATATTGCTCTGCAACTTTTGAGATATTTTCTTCGGCAGAGACATCGCAATCGTAGAGCTTGCAGCCTGGGTAATCTATAAGCAATTTATCTAAACTGCGTTTTAGGCGTTCCCCATTATAGCTAAAAGCTACTTCTGCGCCTGCCTCCAATAATTTTTTCGCTATGCCCCAAGCTATGGAACGGTCGTTGGCAACGCCAAAAATTATGCCTTTTTTTCCTTTCATTGACATTGGAACTCCTATCTGTTAATCCATACCCCGGCTCGTGCAAAAACATCTCTGTTAATGGATTCGGTCAATGCCTTAGTGTGAATCCATTTAAATTCTTCTTTGCCTTGTATTCCGAATTTTCTTATTAAATCGTCTTGTGCTTTTTCGTAAGAAGCGGCCATTTTCAGCTTTTCTTCGTTATCCGCATTAGACATCTGTGCCGTCCATTCTTGCCCCATAATCACAAGGGCTTCGCTTGCTTTATTGAAATTACGGGCTTTTTTTGGGCTAATTTTTAAGTCAGAAGGTTCTTTGAACTGTTCAACTGCAGGCTCAATGTATTCGTTGTCTTGGGCGTCTGGGTCTTCAACAGCTACTGAAATATCCATTTCGTCTTTGCAGGAGGTAAGGGTTAAACCCATAGCACACAAAAAACACAGCAAAATTTTACCTGAAAACACAAAATACCGCATAGCTTAAAGATAAAAAATTTTTAAGAGGTTATCAAGCTTTTTATGAGAAAATACAAGAAAATGGGGGTAAAGCGCAATAATAACGGCTTAAACCTTAAATTTATTCATAGTCTGCCTTAATTGCTCTGCCTTTGCTGCCAATTCGTGTATGCACTGACCTATGCGCAAAATTTCCTGAGAATGTTCTTCTCCAGTCTGAGCCTGACTTATTTCAAGTTGCCTGTTTATTGAGGACAATTCTTCGGAAACGGTATTCAAATTCTCAACCGCTGACTTTGCCTCACTTATGGGGATACGGAGCGTGGCTATTAATTTGTTGAAATAGCGGGCCAAATCTCCCATTTCGCCTTTGAAATGCACGGGAATGCTTTGGCTTAAATCTCCTTCGCCCTGGGTTATGTTTTTAGAAATTTCAACCATTTGAGTCATGGGCTTTGCAATGGATCTTCCCACGCCTATAGCAGCTATAACTCCGGCTATAAGGCATATAAAACCTATCAAAGCTATAGCTATACTTATTTGTGTTAATTTATTTTCTATTTCATATTTTTCTATGCTCATAAAAAGTATCCAATTGAATCCAGGAACCTTTGAATATGTGCTTATAAGATTTTTACCATCGTAATTGTATTCTGTTCTTCCGCTTTTTTTCTTGAATGCCGAGGTTGCCATCTCTGCAAAAGATTTAAGCGAAGTATCTTTCACGGCTTCTATTATGGGATTGAATTGCTTATTTATGAAATCCTGATTTCTATGAGCTATTATGGTTCCTTCTTCGTTTAGCAAATAGGCATAACCGCTTTTGTACGGTGTTTTTAATTCTGCCACTAGGTTAGAAAGAGTTTGCGCACCATCTTTGCGTGCCAGCAATACGCCTATAATAGGCGAATTCATAAATTCGGTTTTCCTAATTGGCACGGCAAATACCGTAACAACTTTGCCCGTGACGCGGCTAACTACCATTTCAACGCTATTTTCTCCAGCCATAGCCTTGTGAAAATATGCCCTATCCCTCACGTTAATGGTTGTATCGCTCAATACATAACGAGCTGTCCCAGATGAGTCTATCATAGCTATATCAAGCGCGCCAAGTCGAATGACATCAGCTTTCAAAGCTGGCTGCACAATGCTCCAATCCATAGTTCTAACTCTGATTCTGGTAGCAACTTCCGCAAGTATTTCAGCGTGCAAATCTATTTTTGATTTCAAAAAAGCCGCATTAGCCTCGGTTTCGCCAACTAGAGATTCTAAAGCGGATTGTTCTATGGTGTCGCGAACTTTAAGCTCTACCACAACAAGCATGGCAGCAGTAATCACAAAAACAACTATTCCCAGTAGTAAAGGAATTTTAACGCTCAATTTCATTTTCTAACCTTGAAGCGGATAATATAGCAAATTCCAAAATACAAGCCACCAATCGAGGCTTGGTATATCCAAGCGATTCCGCCTAAAAATGGCGTAAATATAAACTCCGACTTTAGATTTACGCCTTTTTATATTTCTATTTTATTTGAATGGCTAACGGAAAATACCTAAAACGAACCTTAACCCCAGAAATTTTGCGGGTATCTGGGAGTGATAAGGTATTGCTTGTGAATGGACCTCGGCAGGTAGGCAAAACAACTCTCTTGAAAAACGCCAAAACTGCGGGGCGTAAATATGTGACTATGGACAATAAAGCCGACCTCTCTTTTGCAAAAATCGACCCAAAAGGTTTTTTGGAAACATATTCACCTCCGGTTATTATTGACGAAATTCAATACGCCAAGGAACTATTCCCTTATGTCAAAATGCTCGCCGATGCTTCGGATAAACGCGGGCAAGTTTGGATGACGGGATCACAGCAATATAATATGATGGAAAACATCACCGAATCTCTGGCCGGCAGGGTAGTAATTATAGATATGCTCGGTTTGTCAATTTATGAACGCGAAGGAATGGGGTTGAAACAAAAGCCCTTTTTGCCTTCGGAACATCCGCCCGCCAAACTTAAAAGTCGCAATATACCAAATACATTCAAGATAATATGGCAAGGCTCATACCCTGATGTTATTTATAGAGATGGAAAAAGCCGTAGGGATTTTTATGATTCATATATTCGCACGTATTTGGAACGCGATGTTAAGCAACTAATAAATGTTGGTGACGAAGTTGTTTTTTTAACTTTCCTAAAAGTTGCCGCCGCAAGAACGGGGCAGGAATTGAATATTGCAAATATTGCAAAAGATGTTGGAATTTCACAGCCAGCGGCAAAAAAGTGGCTATCCGTTTTGCAAACTTCGGGAATAATTTACTTTTTGCAACCCTATTTTAAAAACATAACCAAAAGGCTAATCAAAAGCCCCAAGATGTATTTCTTGGACACAGGCATTGCCGCATATCTTGCAGGTTGGACTACTCCAGAAGCCTTGGAATCTGGAATATCATCGGGGGCTTTTTTTGAAACATTCGTGGTTAGCGAAATTATAAAATCATATTGGCACAATGGGGAAAAACCGAATTTATATTTTTTTAGAGACGAAAAGGGGCACGAGATAGATTTGCTCATTTATCAAGACGGAAAATATTACCCTATTGAAATAAAAAAACACGCAACTCCAAGCCGAAACGATATTTCCTCATTCAAAATTTTCGCTAAATTGGAAAACCTCGGATATGGTTGCGAAATATGCCTAACCCCCGAACCGCAGCCATTATCTCCAGAAGCTATGGCTATTTCTGTGTGGGATGTTTAGAGTTTTTCTAAATTGCAACCGTGCCAACCTTGTACATAATAGCCGGACCCAATGGCAGTGGCAAAACCACTCTTGCAAAAGAGCTTGTAGAAGAAGACGGCTTGGATTTTTTAAATGCAGACGAAATTGCAAAGTCCATAAATCCGCAAGATATTTCAAAAGCATATATGCAGGCTGGCAGGGAATTTTTTAAAAGATTGGATGAGATTTTGATAGAAAAGAAATCTGTTATCGTAGAAACAACTTTATCGGGGAAATATCATAATAGGGTTATTGAGAATTTTAAGAAAAATGGGTATGAAGTAGAATTGCATTTCATTTTCTTGGATAATCCTCAAATTTGCATTGAAAGGATTAAAAATAGAGTTTTAAAAGGTGGGCATAATGTTCCAAAAGATGATGTTATTCGCAGGTTTTTTAGAGGCAAGCAAAATTTTTTGGCAACGAAAAAAAATGTATCTTATTGGGAGTTGTATTATAACGGTGAAAGAGGGCTTATTTTTGTTGCTAGTGGAAAAGATTCTTATGTTGATGTGGTAAATGATTTTTTATATAACGATTTCATTGGAGAAAACTATGGATGAAGAATATTACAAAAAGGCTTTTAAAATGCTCCGCCTAGGCAATAGGGGAGTGAAAAAGGCGCAGGAGGAAAATCGGCGTTTGGGTTTGCCTAATGTGTATGCTATTGAGGGAAAGCCTGTATTTGTTATGCCAAACGGCGAAATAAGAACATCATTTTGAAAGAAACGTCTCTATATCAGATACCATCTTTTTTATTTCTATTTCAGAATTTTCGTATGAAAGGGTTTTTCCATTTGGATAAACAAGGTAACGCATCGGGACATATTCAATTCCGAATTTCTCCATAAACGCATATTCAGAATCCTGAAAAAACGGCATACTCGCTCCATATACCTTTATAAACTCCAGAATATCACTTTCACTTCTAACCGCAATAGCAATGCTTGCAAGACCTCTAGGTTCGTATTCATTTGCTATTTGCTGAACTGAGCTATAACCCCTTTGACAATGAGGACAAAATGGATCCATGTAATAGATCATAAGCAAACGCTTGCTAAATGAAGAAAATTGTTTGTCGGAATTTATGCTTATGAGCGGAATGTTGAAATCCATAATAACATCGTTGCTATCGATATTACCATCCTCCTCTACTTCTCCACAGCTGATGAGGAGAAGGAAAAAAGCCAACAGAAGCGGCAAGCTACCACCTAAAATGAGCAAATGCCTTGTTAGCTTCTGCCATTTTATGCGTATCTATTTTTTTGCGAACCGCTCCGCCATCGTTGTTTTTTGCAGCAATAAGCTCTGCCGCTAGGCGAAGAGCCATATTTTGCTCGTTTCTTTTGCGAGCAGCCGTCAAAAGCCAGCGCAGGGCAAGTGCCTTGGCTCTGTCTGGGGCTACCTCAATTGGAACTTGATAGTTTGCGCCACCAACCCTGCGAGTTTTAACTTCAACGTGGGGTTTGATGTTTTCAAGGCAGGCTTCAAATTTTTCCATAACGGATTCCGAACCTTGAACTTTTTTGTTCAGTTCGTCTAGTGCGGTGTACACAATGCGCTCGGCTATGGTTTTTTTGCCCTCTTTTAGAACCACGCCAACAAGCTCTGTTACCAAAGTTGAATTATAGCGAGGATCTGGTAGAATGGAACGATGAATTGACTTTCTTCTTCTAGACATAATTGCTCCTAATTACTTTTTGCCGCCTTTTGCAGGTGCTGCGGCAGCTTTCTTTTTAACGCCATAGCGTGAACGAGCCTGCTTGCGACCGTTAACGGCTTGGGTATCTAAAGCACCGCGAATTATGTGATAGCGAACA
>JGI20171J14444_1000123_pt1 | contig 26095 bp, 24 predicted proteins | sample TergutNc150P4_FD_14444 | JGI IMG/M metagenome (IMG submission 14444) | reverse complement strand
TTTATACAGGTATATCGCTGGTTCAAAATGGTTTCACGACGAGGAATGTAAAAAATGCTTTTATTTGCCTATATGTTCAGGCAAATGCGTGTGGTATGTTTTGCGCAATAAATACGAAAACGGCAAATATAATGTTTGTCAATGTATGCAAAAAACGCCCGATATGCTAAATAAGTGCCTCGAAGATTTTTATTATAATAAAAATGAAAAAAATTAACTATTTTTGTTGCCGAAAATGTGTTGTTTTTCAGGATTTGTAATCCTGAAAATAACAAATATTAGCATTTGTAATGCGAAAAAAATAAAATCGGATTAAAAATCCTAATACTCAAAACTACTGCATTACAAATGCAGTAGAACGAAAGGAGAGGCTTGAATTTGGATTGCTTCCTGCTTCGTTCCTCGCAGTTCGCAATGACGTAAAAACCAACGCATTACGTCTTTGCGAGGGCGCGATAGCCAGAAGCAATCCAGAAAATTGGGAAATTGAAAATTTTACTTTTGAACTATTAAAAAAACTGTATATTCGTATGCAAAAATTTATCTTACTTTTGAATATTTCATTCTGTTTTTCAAATGTTTTTGCTCAAAATTATTCGGGCAAAATCATTGACGGGCAAACACAGCAGTCGCTTGAGTTTGCCAATGCTGTTTTGCTGCAAAGCGCCGATTCCGCTTTTGTTGCAGGAACGGTAACCGACTCTTTGGGTAATTTTTCGTTAAGCGCAAAACAAAATAATTATATTCTAAAACTCAGTTTTCTGGGTTATAAAACCAAATTTTTAGATATAAATAATAAAAATTTGGGAACAATTTCACTTTTGCCCGACAGCGTAAATGCTCTAAAAGAAGTTTTAGTAACCGCCTCCCGTCCTGTTTATAAAATGGAGCAGGGCGGAATTTCCACAGATGTTCAAAATTCGCATCTTAAAACACTTGGCAGCGCGCAGGACGTACTTGGACAGTTGCCTTTTGTTAATCGGGTAAAAGACGATATTACTGTTTTTGGCAAAGGAACACCGCTGATATATGTAAATAACCGCCTTGTACGCGATAATTCTGAACTTGCGCAAATTAACTCTGACCAGATAAAGAAAATCACCGTAATTACCAATCCTTCAGCCGAATACGATGCTACCGTGCGTGCTGTTATCAAAATTGAAACCATAAGGCAGCAGGGAGACGGATTAAGCGGAAATATTAGATTTGGAACCACTATCGACAAACGCTTTTCCCATTATGAAACAGTAAGATTAAATTACAGACACAGAAATTTGGATATTTTTGGAGGATTCAGATATGGAAAAACAGGCGATTTGGTAGTTGCTGATTTTGGGCAAATAACAAAGGCGGATAGTATTCAAACCGAAGTAATTACCAGCAACAATCAAGAGGCAAAATATCAATATTGTCGTACAGAAATTGGCGCAAATTATATTTTCAGCAAAAATCATTCAGTAGGTTTAAAACTCTTAAATTCATACATTTTGACTAATGATTTTACCGTTTATGGCGATTTTAAAGTTCTAAAAAACAATATTCTAATAGAAAAAATAAAAGACTTAATGACTCAATCAGGAAAGCCAAAATACAGTAATTTGAATGCTTACTATGAGGGCAAATTTTCTGAATATCTGTCGGCAAAACTTGATTTTGATTATGTAAAAAGTTCTATTAAAAACAATATTGTTGTAAAAAATTTTTATCCCGATTCCATCGAAACAATCAGTACCCTAACCACAGGCGATAATAATTTATATGCAGCCAAGCTGGTTTTTGAAAGTCCGCTTTGGCAAGGAACTTTGAATTATGGTTATGAATTTGCAAAAACTGTTGCTAATCAGAGTTTTGACGTTCTGCAAGCAGGCAATTCTGAAGTGCTGCAAACCACACAAAACACTGCCAATCAGCTGCTTAATGCAGCGTTTCTGATTTATACAAAAGAGGTTGGCAAATTTACAGCAACAGCAGGCTTGCGGTACGAATATGTTGATTTTAAATATTTTGCAAATCCAGTTAAAGAAGACGAACCAAACAGAAAGTATAATAATTTTTTCCCTTCGGCAAGCCTTGCATATAATAACGACAATATGCAAATGCAGTTAAGTTACAAAAATTCAACATACAGACCGGATTATTATTCCCTCCGCAGCGAATTGCAATACGATAATCCGTATTCTTACGAACAGGGAAATCCTTACCTTAAACCTGAGAAAATCAATACTTTATCTTTTATGTTTGTTCTTAAAGATTTGCAAACCGAATTTGCATATAATATCTACAAAGACAGGATTCAACGTCCGACTGTTTTACTTTACAAAGACAAAGACATAACAACTTTTAAGCCGATTAATATAGATAAATCTCAAAATCTTAGTATTTCAGCCGCATACTCTCCAACCATTGAATTTTGGCATCCGTCTTTGGAACTTTCTTTTTCAAAAGATTTTTTACACTATGGCAATCCTGCAATATATTATCATAAACCTGTTTTTTCTGTTGATTTTAAAAATAACTTTCTGTTTTTCAAAAATTTACGTCTGGGCGCAAATTTTTCATATCAAACAGGCGGGAATTTTGGTCTTTATTATTTCTATGATAATTTCAGTACCGATTTGTTCATATCCAAACAGTTTTTTAAAGATAAATTAAGAATAAATTTAAATGCTGATGATATTTTTGGCACAAGCAGGCAAAAATATGCATTTACAGGAAACGAAGTTATTTTATACATGAATAAAGATTTAAACACGCGAAGTATCGATATATCTGTAAGTTACAACTTTAATACCGCTCAAAATAAATACAAGGGCGAGCAAGCAAGCGCAGAAATGAACAGGTTTTAGCCTCCCCCCCCAGCCCATTCTCCTCCGTATAACTTGCAAATTTTCCGTAGAAAAATCTACGGATTTAACGTAACTTTAACTTTCGTATATATTTTTTAAACATTTGCTTTTAAAAAAATTACTTAACTTTGTGTTTTAAAATTTATAAAAATAATGAATTCATTTCAACTTCAAAAACACATAGCAGCCACGCTGCAACTTTCTGACAAACAAGTAAATAACACAATAAAACTTTTAACCGAAGGCGCAACAATTCCTTTTATCAGTCGTTATCGTAAAGAAATGACCGATGAACTTGACGAAGTTAAAATCGGCGAAATCAACGACTTGCATCAAAAACTTCTCGAACTTGAAAAACGCAAAGAAACAATTCTAAAAACCATTGATGAACAGGGAAAACTTACAGACGAACTACGAGATAGAATTGATAATTGCCTTAATGCCAACGAATTGGAAGATATTTATCTGCCTTTCAAACCCAAACGCCGCACGCGCGCCGAAATCGCTCGCGAAAAAGGGCTCGAACCGCTTGCAAAAATGATTATGAGTCAAAGTGACGGCAGCGTAGAAAAAATGGCGCAACGTTTTATAAACGAAAAAGTTACAACCACAACCGATGCTTTGCAAGGTGCACAAGATATTATTGCCGAATGGATTAACGAAAGCGAATCTGCACGAAATTCGGTTCGTAAAGTATTTAGTTTTCAAGCAGTTATATCTTCAAAAATTATAAAAGGCAAAGAAGAAGAGGCGCAAAAATACCGCGATTATTTTGATGTTTCGGATAAACTTTCGCGTTGCTCGTCTCATCGTTTGCTCGCAATGCGGCGCGGAGAAGCGGAAGGTTTTTTGCGTATTTCAATCAGCCCCGAAGACGAAAATTGCATAGAAAAATTGGAAAGAATTTTTGTTCGTCAAGGAAACAGTGAATCGTCGGAATTTGTGTATCAGGCAGTTAAAGACAGTTACAAGCGGCTTCTCAAACCTTCAATCGAAACCGAATTTGCCGCCGAAAGCAAGGAAAAAGCCGACCGCGAGGCAATTCACGTTTTTGTAGAAAATATGACGCAACTTTTACTCGCTCCGCCGCTTGGGCAGCAGCGCGTTTTAGCGATTGATCCGGGATATAGAACGGGCTGCAAAATGGTTACACTTGACGCACAGGGAAATTTATTGCACAACGAAACAATTTATCCGCATCCTCCGCAAAGCGAATATGCGCAGGCACAGCGAAAATTGCAAAAACTTGTGGAACAATATGATATTCAGGCGATTGCAATCGGCAACGGAACTGCGAGCCGCGAAACAGAGCGTTTGGTGCAAAATACGCGCTACTGACCGCGTTGTGAAAGTTTTTGTTGTTGCTGAAAACGGCGCGTCTGTTTATTCCGCTTCAAAAATTGCGCGTGAAGAATTTCCCGATTACGATGTAACGGTGCGCGGTGCTGTTTCTATCGGGCGGCGGCTTATGGACCCGCTTGCCGAACTTGTGAAAATTGAGCCAAAAGCAATCGGAGTTGGGCAATATCAGCACGATGTTGACCAAACCGCGCTCAAAAAAGCGCTTGACCAAACTGTTGAAAATGCGGTAAACCGCGTTGGAGTGGATTTGAATACAGCGAGCAAGCATCTTTTGACTTACATTTCGGGACTTGGTGCAACTTTGGCGCAAAATATTGTGGATTATCGCGCTGAAAACGGCGCATTTACCGATAGAAAACAACTTTTGAAAGTGCCGAAAATGGGTGCGAAAACTTTTGAACAATCGGCTGGTTTTCTGCGAATTACAAACGGCGACAATCCGTTAGACAATTCCAATGTTCATCCCGAAAGTTATCCGATTGTAGAAAAAATGGCGAAAAATCTTAATACCGATTTGAAAAATTTAATTGGAAATAAAGAATTTTTACAAAACATTGATTTGCAACAATTTGTAACCGATAAAGTTGGTTTGCCAACATTGACAGACATCGTAACTGAACTCGAAAAACCCGGACGCGACCCACGTAAAAGCATTAAAATTTTTGAATTCGATTCAAATGTAAATCACATTTCCGACTTGAAAATCGGAATGGAATTGCCCGCAATAATCACAAATATCACTGATTTTGGCGCATTTGCCGACATTGGAATCAAAGAAAACGGACTGATTCACAAATCGCAACTTGCCGACCGCTACATAAGTAATCCCGCCGATGTGGTTTCATTGCATCAGCAGGTCAAAGTATCTGTTTTAGAGATAGATACAGAACGAAAACGCATACAGTTGAAATTAATTGGAAAAATTTAAAATCATAAAAAAGCATCTATTTTTTTTAATAAAAAAAATCTAAATAAAATGAATACAAACGAAGTTTTAAAATTTCTTGCAGAATTAAAAATAAATAATAACCGCGAATGGTTTAACGCCAACAAAGAGCGGTATCTTGTGTTAAAGCTTGAATTTGAACAACTTACACAAAATATTATCAGCGAAATCGGAAAATTTGATAAAAGCATTATCGGTTTGCAGCCAAAAGACTGTATTTTCCGCATTTACCGCGACACTCGTTTTTCACCCGATAAAACGCCGTATAAAACGCATTTTGGAACATATATTGCAGCAAAAGGCGGACGCAAAAGCGAACACGCAGGTTATTATCTGCATTTGGATACGGAAGGATCGTTTGTGTCGGCGGGAATTTGGCAGCCAAATCCGCAACTGCTTAAGTTGCTGCGCGTCAGCATTTTTGAAAATATTGACGAGTGGAACGAAATTATTTCACAAAAGCAATTCAAACAAACATTTAACGATGGCTGGTATGAAGAAGATATGTTAAAAACCGTTCCGTATGAATTTCCAAAAGATTTTGAATACGGTTATTTTTTGCGGCTGAAACATTATCTTGTAAGTAAAAACTTTACATCTGCCGAACTCCAATCACCTGATTTTGTGCGCATTGTAACCGACATTGCAAAAATCGGCTACCCAATGAATCATTTTTTGAACTTCACAGTTGATGAAAACGGATTTTAGTTGATTTAAGTTTTGTAAAATTTTATATTTGTTGATTTGTGATTTAATCATAGAAATTTGTGTTATTTTCTTATATATATTATCCATTTTTATTTTTGCTATGAATTGGTATATCAGTATTTTACATCATTACATAACTAGATTTTTTCTAAAATTTTATTCATTTCCCCTGAAATAAAATTTTAAATGCTTCTTCAACTTTTTTCACAGGGATAATTTCGATATTTCGCGGAGTTGTTTGCAGTGATTTTTTATTAAATTCAGGAATAATCATTTTTTTAAATCCTAATTTTTCCGCTTCCGAAATTCGTTGTTCAATACGATTGACAGGGCGGATTTCACCCGACAAACCAACTTCTCCTGCCATACAAACGCGATTTTCAACAGGTAAATCAACATTTGACGAAAGAATTGCCGAAATTACAGCGAGGTCAATCGCTGGGTCGTTGATTTTCAGCCCGCCTGCAATATTGAGAAAAACATCTTTTTGCCCAAGTTTAAATCCGACTCGCTTTTCAAGCACCGCAAGCAGCATATTAAGCCTGCGAATATCGAAACCCGTACTCGAACGCTGCGGAGTTCCATAAGCGGCAGTGCTGACAAGAGCCTGTGTTTCAATAAGAAACGGACGCACGCCTTCAATAGTTGCCGCAATAGCAACGCCGCTCAAGCCTTCGTGATTTGCCGAAAGCAGCAACTCCGACGGATTGCTGACTTCGCGCAAGCCCGATTGCAACATTTCAAAAATTCCAAGTTCGGAAGTGCTGCCGAAGCGGTTTTTTATGCTGCGCAAAATGCGGTACATATATTGCTGGTCGCCTTCAAACTGCAAAACCGTATCAACAATATGTTCAAGGATTTTTGGACCAGCCAAAGTACCTTCTTTTGTAATATGTCCGATTAAAATAACGGGAACGCCGCTTGTTTTGCAGAATTTGAGCAGCGCGGCGGCACATTCGCGTACCTGTGAAATACTTCCGGGCGAGTTGTCGATGGTTTCTGTACTTATTGTTTGAATAGAATCAATAATTACCAAATCGGGCTGAACATTTTGAATTTGCGTAAAAATTTCTTCCAACTGTGTTTGGCTCAAAATATAACATTGAAGATTATTCAATTCAAGGCGTTCGGCGCGAAGTTTAAGTTGCTTCACACTTTCTTCGCCCGAAACATAAAGCGTGCGTTTGCCTTTGATTTTCAGCGCCACTTGCAAAGCCAAAGTTGATTTTCCTATTCCCGGTTCGCCGCCAATCAGCACCAACGAGCCTGCAACAAGCCCTCCGCCAAGAACGCGGTTCAACTCATCGTTGCAAGTATCGATACGTGGCTCGTCTTCCACATTTACATCGGTAATCAGAACAGGTTTTTGCTTTGCAGCCTCAAATCCGCCAAACGAAATTTTCGGTTGCGAGTTTGCCGATTTTGTGGTAACTACTTCTTCTGCATAAGTATTCCACTCGCCGCAAGCGGGACATCGCCCAATCCATTTTGGCGATTCGTTGCCGCACGAGCGACAGAAATATGCGGTCTTAGTTTTCGACATAAACAAAAATTACAATTTATGCGCAAAAATACTTCTTTTCAGATGATTTACTACATTTTTTCATAATATTTTTCAAAAAAATTCCGTCTTTAAGGCTCTCATATTTTTTAACATCATTAATTATTTTCAAAAAAAATTAATTACTTTTGCAAAAAATAAATGTAAAATCATAAATCTTAAATTACTATGCTTGATTGGCTTAACTCTCTGGAACCTTCATTGAGAATTTATTGGTGGATAGCAATAATTGCTTCATTAATTTTTATCATTCAAACAGTTATATCGCTTGTTGGTGGCGGTGTGTTTGATGATGTGAGTGATGTGGATACGGATTTTGATGCCGACAGTCATTCGGGCGGAGTGTCGCACTTCTTTTCTATTCGCAATCTTGTAAATTTTATGCTTGGAACAGGGTGGAGCGGTATTTGTTTTTACAAAACAATTCCTTCAAAACTCCTGCTGATGTTTGTGGCAATATTTTGCGGAATATTTTTTTTATTTATTTTCTTTTTTCTTGTAAAAATTTTATTAAAATTGAGCAAGGACAACACTTTTCACCTTAACGAAACGCTTGATAAAATCGCAGATGTCTATCTTTTTATTCCTGCAAATGAATCGGGCAAAGGGAAAATTCAGATTTCTGTACGCGGCTCGGTACACGAAATTGACGCTCTGACAAAAGGAGAAAGAATCTCCACAGACGAAAAAGTTCGCGTGATTCAAATAATTGGTAATCAAGCAATTTTGGTTTAGAAAATTTAATAAATTGTCAAACATTAAATAATTTCATTTTTATGAGCGGCGGATTATATTCAATGGAAAATAAGGATTTTAATCAAACCCTTGATTTACAAAAAATTAAGCCTTATGGCGACACGATAAACGACGGCAAAACGCAGTTGAGTTTTACCCTGCCTTTGCCTGCAGGCGAGGAAGCGACAGAGGCGGCAAAACAACTGATGCGAAAAATGGGATTCGACAATCCACAAGTGGTGTTTTCACGCGAATTAACAAAGGGTTTTACATTTTTCAACTGTTACGGAATTTGCACACACACAGTTGATTACACCGTTATCAGCGTACCAAAAGTTGAGAGCAACGCGATGGATATGCATCAGTGTGATGAATTTATTCGTGAAAAAATCGGGCGCAAACTTGTAATTATTGGCGCATCGACAGGCACAGACGCGCATACTGTCGGCATTGATGCAATTATGAATATGAAAGGCTATGCAGGGCATTACGGCTTGGAACGTTACGAAATGATTGAGGCTTATAATCTTGGAAGTCAAGTAGATAACGAAGATTTTGTGGCAAAGGCAATTGAACTCAAAGCCGATGCGTTGCTTGTTTCGCAAACTGTTACCCAAAAAGATGTGCATATCAACAATCTTGTAAAACTTGTGGAACTGCTTGAAGCAGAAGGACTTCGCAGTAAAACAATCCTTGTTTGCGGTGGTCCGCGCCTTTCGCACGAACTTGCAAAAGAACTTGGTTACGATGCAGGCTTTGGCGCAAATACTTATGCAGACGAAGTCGCTTCATATATTGCAGAAGAAATTGTTAGAAGAGAGAAAAGACAATAAGTTTTCATAAACATAAATGAAAAAAACTCCAATCGGCATATTTGATTCTGGCTACGGCGGACTGACAATTTTAAATAAAATCCGCAAACATCTGCCGCAATACGATTACGTTTATTTGGGCGACAATGCACGCACGCCATACGGTTCACGCTCATTTGAAATTGTATATCAATACACGCTTCAATGCGTTAAAGCGCTGTTTGCGATGAATTGCAGGCTTGTAATTTTGGCGTGCAACACGGCTTCGGCAAAAGCGCTGCGCACAATTCAGCAACGCGATTTGCCAAAAATTGATGCAACGCGGCGGGTTTTGGGAGTTATCCGCCCGACAATAGAGGCTGTGGGACAAATTACTAAAAATCAACACGTTGGCTTACTTGCCACAAGCGGAACAGTTCAGTCGCAAAGTTATCCTGCTGAAATTCACAAACTTTTTCCTGAAATAAAAATTACTTCTGAGGAGTGCCCGATGTGGGTGCCGCTTATTGAGAACAATGAATTTGAAAATGTTGGCGCAGATTTTTTTATTAAAAAAAATGTAGAAAATCTTTTGAAAAAAGATTCTCAAATAGACACAATAATTCTCGGTTGCACGCATTATCCATTGATACATAAACAAATAGAACATTTTGCGGGCGAAAGAATAAAAGTGTTTTCACAGGGCGAAGTCGTTGCCAAAAGTTTAGCCGATTATTTGAAACGGCATACCGAAATTGAAGAAAGATGCAGCAAAGGCAGTTCGTGCAGTTATTTTACAACAGAATCAAGCGAAAAATTCTGTTCGTCGGCATCAATTTTTTTAAAAGAAAAAATCGCCGCGCAACACTTGGAATTGAAATAATGATGCAAGCGGACGATAGTATGGAATGACAAGCGCTTGAAAACTTGAGCATTGATGTAAAATTTTTAATCTAAAAACAAGAAAAATATAAATTCCATGCTATTATTCACAAGAAAGAATATCCAAATTATGATTGAAAAAATAAATTTACAAAAAGCAGTGGATATTAAAATTTAAAAAAATATAAAATGAAAATCAAAATAAACAAAAAACTAAAATACACATTGATTTTATTACTAATTCTAACAACAGGAACGGTAATAACCTGCAACCATATTATAACAAAAACAAGCGATGAATTTGTTTATAATGATGTAAATACCATTCCGCACAACAAAGTGGGATTGCTTTTGGGAACATCAAAACATCTGAAATCGGGACGCGAAAATATGTATTTTTTTAATCGGATTGAGGCTGTTGTTGAACTGTATAATGCTCAAAAAATAGATTTTATCGTTATTAGCGGTGATAACGGCAAACAGAATTACAACGAGCCGTTGGATATGAAAAATGAATTGATAAAACAAGGAATTCCTGAAAATAAAATTTTTCTTGATTATGCAGGTTTCCGTACTTATGACTCTTTAATCAGAATGGATAAAATTTTTGGACAAAAATCATTTACCATTATTTCGCAAGAATTTCATAACAGACGAGCAGTTTATATTGCCAAGCATTTGAAGTTAAATGCAGCAGGTTTTAATGCAAAAGATGTAGATGCGTATAATGGTTTTAAAACAAAAGTCAGAGAAAAATTTGCACGAGTAAAGGTTTTTATTGATTTTTTAATACATAAAGAACCTAAATTTTTGGGAGAACCAATAGAAATACAATAATAAAATGAAAAGCACAAAAATGTTGTTTTTGATTACTCTTATCGGTGGGTTAATAATATTATTCATAGGCATTTATTTGCAAATTTCAAATCAAATGTCTGAAGGATATTTTTATAGTAAATACAGATATGGAAATAATACGGCTTATTCACAGACAATAAATGGATTTACAGGAATTTGTCTTGGAATTTTTGTTTTATTTTTGTCAATATTTGCCTTTTACAATTATCGGAAAGAGAAAAAGAAATGGAAAGAAATGGAAGAAGACGAACAATGAAAATGTCAGTGTGTAATACGCTGCTTTGATATTAAAAATATTTGTGCCTAACAACTAACAACATAATTTAACATATAAAAATCCTCAAACTTATAAATATTTACAAGTTTGAGGATTTTTATCTACCTTTTCTTTGCAACCTAAAAAACAATTTGTTGTTGCGAGAGATTTCAATTTTCTTATTGCGCGGGCTGCGGTTGAGCAGGCGTTTCCGGTGTTTCACCAAAATTTGGTTGCGCTGTTGCACCCGGAGTTTGTTGAATTTGACGGTTAAGTTCTTGCTGCATAACCTGATTGTTGTTGTTTTTCGCATCATCTGTCGAACGATGAATGCCCGCTGCAACGATGGAGAAAAGTACAATCGCGCCGACAAGCGACCACGTTGCTTTTTCGATAAAATCGGTGGTTTTGCGAACGCCAAGAATCTGGTTCGACGACTGAAAACCTGAAGCCAAGCCGCCTCCTTTTGAGTTTTGAACCAAAACGGCAAGTACGAGAATGATTGCCAAAATTACAATTAATATTGTGAGTGGAAGAAACATAACTTATTAATTATTAGATATTTGTATAATTTTTTCTAAAAAACGAATTTGGGCTGCAAAGTAAATACTTTTTTTTGGAATATTCAAATTTATTTCATATAAAATTGCAAGTGCATCGGAATATTTTTTTTCTGCAATCAAATTTTTCACTTCATTTTCCTTTTTTTGCCAATATAAATCATCTTTAATTTGTTGAATTTCAACAGTTTGAGTGTTTTGTGCGGTTTTTGATTTATGTGTTGAAAATTCCTGACGCGCCGATTTTAATTTTTCAGCCAAAGTGCGCAACGACTGGCGAGTATCGCCGCCTGAACGTTCAATTTTTTCCAGCATATCAAAATATTCTCCTGATGATTGTGTTTTTACTTGATTATCAACAGTTTGATTGAGTTTTTCAGGATAAAGAAAAAAATAAAACCAGCGGCGATCGGATACATAAAGCGCGGTTTGACGCGCCACAAGCGGACAATCTACGCTTTCCGATTTTTTCAAAGCACGCGCAAGCAACACCCGCGCCGAAACCTCAAACGGAAATGTTTCGAGCATTGCACGTAAATCTGAAATATGCGTATCATTCACATTTTCAGGAGTTTTAAGCAACGATATATACTCTTTTCGTGTCAAAAAAAAATTCAAAAAATGATTCTAACGCACAAAAATAATTCTTTTTTTGCTGTCTGCCTAATTTCAGGCAAAATTTTTAGAAAAAAATAAAAAAACTTGCAGATTTTTTTTATTATTAAAAATTATTGTACTTTTACGAGATTTTTGTTATTCTGTGGAATTTTAATTTTATTAAAATGAAATATATACTATTGATTTTAAGCATTTTATTGAGTTTTGAATTGTCGGGACAAAATTTGCGCGGGCGCGTTACAGACGGCGATGGAAATGCTGTTGAAAGCGCGTCAATTTTCGTGAAAGAAACACATCAAGGGCTGATTACCAACGAATTGGGAGAATTTTCTATTGCGCTTAAAGCAGGAACTTACAATTTGGAAATTTCCTGTTTGGGTTTTGAGAAAACACAGGAAAAAATTGTTATGCCCAATAGCGATTTTGAAAAAAACATTGTGTTGAAAATCAATAATTTGCAATTGAAAGAAGTTGTTGCACTTGCAGGAGAAGACCCCGCTTATGCGATTATGCGTCAAGCGATTGCCAAAGCGCCTTATTATCAAAATGTTGTAAAAAATTTGACTTATAACGCATATTCAAAGGGTTCGGGCAAAATGACTTCCATTCCGAAACTTTTTCAGGGCTTAATGAGTGCTGACGACAAAAAAGAAATGGAAAAAGTGCGTGATAAAATTTTTCTGCTCGAATCTTACAGCGAGATAAAATTCACTGCACCTGATATTTACGAACAAAATATAAAAGCGTTTTCGAGTTCTTTTCCAATGATGGACGACCCCAAAAGTTCGATTCTTTCCACGATGTATTCGCTTTACAATCCATATTTTCTGACCGCCCTTTCGCCGCTGAACAAAAATGCGTTTGATTATTACCGTTTTCGTTACGAAGGTTTTGAAACTGTTGATAATCAAACAATTAACAAAATAAGCATAATTCCGCGCCTCAAAGACTCAAAATTTGTTTCAGGTACGCTTTATATTGCAGACGATTATTGGAACGTACGCAACGCCGAAATTGCGATTTCGGTAATGGGAATGGATGTTATTTATCATCTTAATTATCACGAAGTTAGCGAAGGAATTTATCTTGTTGCCGATGCTCAAACAGAAATTAACGCAAATATTTTGGGCGTAAAATTTGAGGCAAATCTGCTTTCGTCGATGCAATTCACTGATATTGAGTTGAATGACTCTTTAATTGCAGCAGAAAAATCTAATTTGAAATCTGTTAAACTTAAAGAAAAAGGAAAGAAAAAATCTTTGGAAATAAAACATGATAATTCTATAAAACAAAATGTTGATTCTCTTGCAACTAACAGAGATTCAACATATTGGACAAGCGTTCGTAAAATTGTTCTCACCGAAGAAGAACGCCAAAGTTATGCTCGCCGCGATACTTTGGAGCAATATCTTGATTCAATTGACAAAGCCGAGCGCAATCCGAAATTTAAAATTTCCGATTTGATTTTTGGCGGGCGAGTTGGCAACGATTCTTCGCTGCTGTATTTCAGTTATTCGGGGCTGGCAAGAGCATGGGATGGCTACAATTTTACTGACGGTTTTCATCTGGGGCAAAGTTTTGGTTTTGATTTTAAAAGGAAAAAATCACATCATTTAACTATCAATCCATCAATATTTTATATGACTGCACGGAAAAATTTTGTTTGGAATGTCAATACTGATTTTTCTTATTTGCCAAAATCATTACGCGGAAATGTCAGTTTGGATTTTGGCAGAAAGACGCAGGATTACAGCGGTAAGACAGGAATGCAGAACGTTTTAAACACTTCATACACATTATTTTATGGAAAAAATTATGCAAAACTTTATGACGAAAAATTTATTTGGCTTTCAAATGAAATGGACATCGCCAACGGTTTGCAATTGATGGTCGGCACAGGTTTAGCGCAACGTAATGAATTGGAAATCAGAACAAAATATCATTTTTTTGGTAAAAAAGAACGCTGGATGCCAAATGTGCCAGAATTTGCTGGCGAGCGCAATCCGCAATTTTCGGATTTGGCAAAATATGAAATTCGATTGACATATACGCCTGAATTTTACTATTTTATGGAAAATTGGGGCAAGCGTTATGTGCGCTCGCGCTTTCCTACTTTTACGCTTGATTTCCAAAGCGGCGTTTCTCTCGGTGGAAAATTCGCCTCAACGGCAACCGCTTCGCGTTTTAATCGGATAGAATTGGGAATAAAACAAAATATTAGCACAAGTATTTTTTCTCAAATAAATTATAATGTAATTTTTGGTAAATACTTTAATTCCAATGATTTTAATTATATAGATTACCAACATTTTGAAACGAGCGGTGGTTTGCTCGTTTCCACAAAAAACTTGCAAAACTCTTATGTTCTTTTACCATTTTATACTTTTTCAACAAGAAACTATTGGTTACAAGCGTTTTTCAACTACAATTCCGATTATATTTTGCTCAAACGGTTGCCGTTTTTGCAGGGAAAAATGTTCAGCGAAGGGCTTCACGCAAAATTGCTGCATACGGCAGAAAAACCGTTTTATACCGAATTTGGCTATTCACTTGGTATTCAATTACTTGGGATTCGCAGCCTGATGGATTTCGGCGTTTTTGTTTCTTTCGACAAATTAAAATACAACAGCGTTGGTTTTCAAATCAGCATTCCGATTGTTAATGTTTTTGGCAAAAGCGGCGGCAGAAATGGCGTGATAACTTTGAATGTGAGCGGAATTGACGTGGAAATGTACTAATAATCAAACACATCTGTCAGCACTTCAAGCGATTTTATTTGAGGAAAATCGGGAATGTGAATGCGGTAAAAATCAAGCAGATTTTCAAGCGTTGTTTTGCGGCTTGCCCGAGAAAACGAAATTTCGCTCATTTGTTCAAATTCTTTATCAATCAATGAGTTAAAAAGTGCGACATCATTATTTTTCAAAAAATGTTCGTGCTGTGGAATTTTATCTGAAAATTCACCGCTTATAAGGTCAAAGTAATTGTAATTCAGATAATTGGCAGACGGCTCAAAGCCAAAAAATTTTGTCATTTTCATTAAAAATAATAAATGATAATTTGCAAAATGTTTTTCCGTTTTATCTAAAAAAATTAAAGAATTTTCAATAAAATCAAACAAACGTTCGTCTTTTTCAGTTTGGCGAAGCGATTTATTCACAATTTCAGCTACAAAGAGCGCAATTGCGGTTTTTTCAGCGCTTTGAAAAATATTATTATAAAACTTTGCAATTCGGATTTCCTTTAAATTCTGAATTGTTTTTTTAGGATTATTATAAACTGTAACTTCCACTAAATTAAGCGGTTGCAAAAAAGCAGCGCGATTGCCGCTTTTCATCGTTTTTGCTTTACGAAAAATATACGCCAACCGTCCAAACCTGCGCGTGAGCATAGTTACAATCAGCGAATTGTCGCTGTATTTAACTGAATGAAGAACGATTGCATCTGTTGTGTAAAGCATTTTTTGCTGTTTTTACCTGCAAAAGTACATTTTTTTTCCAAAATTTTAAATCTTTATTTGCCGAAATAAAAAAAATGCTATTTTTGCATTTTTGGTTATAAGTTTCAAAGAGATTTTTATGGCAAAATTTGAATATCCCGATTTACTTAAAGAAATGATTGACAGGCGATTTATCAATGTTCAGAAACATCCGCGCCTGCCGCTTTGGCTGTACAATTACAGCAAGCGGGCGCAATACAAAGAAGTTTGGAATGAAGCGACCGTTGCCTGCCGAGGTCTGATTATGGACAAGGAAATGAATATTGTTAGCCGTCCGTTCAAAAAATTTTTCAATTACTGGGAAATTGACCCTGAAAAAATTCCGCACGAACATTTTGCCGTTACCGAAAAAGTTGATGGCTCGCTGGGAATAAGTTATTGGTATAAAGGAGTTTGGCGCATTGCAACACGCGGCAGTTTTGATGGAAAGCAGGCGAGCAAAGCAAACGAAATTTTGCAAAAAAAACATTCAAAAAGCATCAAAAAAATGCGTCCAGAATTGACCTATCTTTTTGAAATTATTTATCCTGATAATAAAATTATTGTTGATTATGGAAACCGTGAGGAATTAATTCTGCTCGCGGTTATTGACACCGAAACAGGCGTGGAACTTACTGATTTTGAAGACATTGGCTTTCCTGTCATAAAAACTTATGACGAACTGAACAGTTTTGAAGATATTATAAAATTCAAAGAAAGCAACCCCGATAATGCCGAAGGCGTGGTTGTACGCTTTGAGAGCGGATTGCGGCTAAAAGTGAAATTTGAAGAATATATGCGCCTGCACAATATTATGCTCGGAATGACAGGCATAAAAGTGTGGAATTATATTTCAAGAGGCAACGACATAGAAAAACTTTACGAACTTGCCACCGAAGAGCAATTACTTTGGCTGAAAAGTACAGCGGAAAAAATTTTGTCGGACTATGAAAATCTCAAGCAAAAAATTATGACAGAATATTGCGCTTTGCCAAGTTTTGATAATAAAAAAGAAGCGGCAGAATATATTACAGGCAAAGAAAATGAAGCAATTTTGTTTAATTTATTAAATAAAAAACCGATAGAAAAACTTATCTGGCAAAAAATAAAACCCAACGAAAACGATTCGTGGTTTGCAGAACGCGGATGAAATAATAATTAATTTTTTTTAACGCAAAATATTTGCAAATAATAATTATTTGCATTTACTTTGTATTTTAAAAATATTTTTGGTCAAATGGATACAGGAGAAATAATCAAAAAAGCAGGATTAAAGGCAACTACGCAACGAAAAATAATTTATAAATTGATGATGGAATCTGGTCACAGCACGATAGACGATATTATTTCAAAATTACGGCAACAACATCCAGAAATCACAATATCAACTATTTATCGTATTTTAGATACGTTTTGTCAAGCGGGTTTATTATCAAAAATGAATCATCCTAACGGAAAAAGTTATTTTGATATTACTCCGTCAATTCATCACCATATTTTTACGAACGATAACCAAGTGATTGATTATATTGACAATGAATTATCCGATTTTATAATAAATCACTTAAACTTAAAAGGCAATTTGTTAAAAGATTATAAAATAAAAAACATATCAATACAAATTTTTGTAAATAATAAAAATCAAATCGGTTTATGGAAAAGAAAAAATTAACAACAACTTCCGGTCGTCCTGTTGCGGATAACCAGAATGTTCAGACAGCAGGGCAACGAGGTCCAATGCTTGTGCAAGACCCATGGTTTTTGGAAAAACTCGCTCATTTCGACAGAGAAGTAATCCCCGAACGCCGTATGCATGCAAAAGGTTCAGGCGCATACGGAACGTTTATTGTAACGCACGATATAACAAAATATACGCGTGCTTCTATTTTTGCAGAAGTCGGTAAAAAAACTGATTGTTTTGTCCGTTTTTCCACCGTAGCAGGCGAACGCGGAGCAGCCGATGCAGAACGCGACATACGCGGTTTTGCCATAAAATTTTATACCGATGCTGGCAACTGGGATTTGGTAGGCAACAACACGCCCGTATTCTTTTTGCGCGACCCGCTTAAATTTCCTGATTTGAATCACGCAGTCAAGCGCGACCCGCGAACCAATCTTCGCAGCGCAAATAATAACTGGGATTTTTGGACGCTTTTGCCAGAAGCCTTGCATCAGGTAACTATTACAATGAGCGACAGAGGAATTCCATATTCTTATCGGCATATGCACGGCTTTGGAAGCCATACATTTAGTTTTATCAATAAAGATAATATCAGAACGTGGGTAAAATTCCATCTTGTAACTTTGCAGGGAATAAAAAACCTCACAGACGAAGAAGCGGAAGCCATTGTTGCCAAAGACAGGGAATCACATCAAAGAGATTTATACTGTTCCATTGAAAAAGGCGACTTTCCCCGCTGGGAATTCAAAATACAGGTAATGACCGAAGAACAGGCAAACAATTACAGAATTAATCCGTTTGATTTGACTAAAACATGGTCGCATAAAGATTTTCCTTTAATTGATGTAGGGATTTTGGAACTTAATAAAAATCCTGAAAATTATTATGCCGAAGTAGAACAATCCGCTTTTAATCCGATGAACATAGTTGATGGCTTGGGATTTTCGCCAGATAAGATGTTGCAAGGGCGGTTATTTTCTTATGGAGATGCGCAACGCTACCGTTTGGGAGTTAATCATATCGAAATTCCTGTCAATCGTCCGCGTTGTCCGTTCCATTCTTATCACCGCGATGGAGCAATGCGCGTAGATGGAAATTACGGTTCTACTATTGGTTATGAACCAAACAGTTATGACGAATGGCAGGAATCACCTAAAACAAAAGAACCTCCGCTAAAATTGCAAGGAGAAGCCTATAACTACAATGAGCGGGAATACGATGATGATTACTACAGTCAGCCGCGTGATTTGTTCCGTTTGATGTCGTCGGCGCAACAGCAAGTTCTTTTTGAAAATACAGCCCGCTCAATAGGCGATTCAGAATTATTTATAAAACAACGCCATGTAAGGAACTGCTGCAAAGCCGATCCTGCTTATGGAGCTGGCGTTGCCAAAGCACTTGGCATTTCATTGGAGGAGGCGTTGAAAGCCTCTCGATAATATTATTCTTTTTGATGTTGGTACTGGTTTGATGCCAGTACCAACATTATTATTAAAATTTATATTTTATTATGATGCAATTTATAGAAACACATCATTTGACAGGAATTATCATCGGCTTGATTACTTTTCTGATAATTGGACTTTTTCATCCTTTGGTGGTAAAAGGAGAATATTATTTTGGCGTAAAATGCTGGTGGGTATTTTTGCTCTTGGGAATTGGCGGAATTATTGCCGCCCTGCTCTTGCAAAACATCATTGCAGCGGCATCTTGCGGAGTTTTTGCATTTTCATCCTTTTGGTCAATTGGCGAACTTTTTGAACAGCGCAAACGAGTTGAAAAAGGCTGGTTTCCAAAAAGGAAGCCGTGAAAACGAAAATTTTTCATCTTAAATATAACAAAGAACATTAATTGCAATTCTATAGATGACTAATGAATAAAAAACAAAATAATAATATGGGAAAAAATATCTGTAAAAATTGTCATTATCCGATAAAGGATAATAATGTAAAATAATGGTACTGACAATAAAACCTCGTGTATCGAGTTGTTCAGGGTTTTAGTCTCAATATGAAATTGGAACACAGGTAAAAGTTCCAAAAAAATGTAATTATGCAAAACTGCAACCAATAATTGCAGAAATTAATTGGAGTTAATATGAATAATTTAAAAATCCGTCAGATTCTTATAGAAGAATATCCTGTTTTGGAGAACTTTTTATACCACGCAATTTTTCTACCTCTCGGAGCAGAGCCATTGCCGCGCGAGGTAATTTTTGTGCCTGAAATTTTTGTGTATATAAAAGATTTTGGCGGTAAAGATGATTGTTGTGTGGTGGCAGAGCAGGACGAACAAATAGTTGGGGCTGCATGGACTCGTATAATTTCTGCATACGGATACATAAATGACAAAACGCCTGAACTTGCAATTTCTGTATTGCCAAATTGGCGAGGAAAAGGAATCGGAAATAAAATGATGAAAAGCCTTTTTGACTTACTGCGTGAACGTGGTTATCAGCAAACCTCTCTTTCTGTGCAAAAGAATAATCCTGCTGTACGTTTTTACGAAAGGTTGGGATATAAAATCACAGGAAAAAGAACCGACAAGGCAAATCACGAAGACCTTTTGATGATAAAATATTTATAAGAATTGAAAAAAATTAAACAAAATTTTTGCTGTTTAAAAATATTGTTGTACTTTTGCCATTGCAATGGCTTACCGATCAATTAAGCATTCTGCTTAATGGTAATTAAAAGGGAATGCAGTGAAATTCTGCAACAGTCCCGCTGCTGTAATCTCTTGTTCAATTGTAAATGAATAATTTTAAATTACAATTTCGATTGAATTAGACGGAAAATACTTTTGCCACTGAGAAATTGGGAAGGCATTTCGTCCAAAAAGAGTAAGTCAGAAGACCTGCCACTGCATATTTTATAATTTTTTTTGATGCTTTCGAGGAAAAAGCCAAAATGATGAAAAAATTTACTCAGTTTTTACTGTTTTGTTTGTTGTTTTTTGCCGTTTCGTGTGCAAAAAAAACATCAGGTTTGTCGGAAATTCCGCCGGCAGATTCTTTGCATTTGCAATTTGCAAAAGAATTTTCTGTTTTCTATTACGCTGATTATAAAAAAGTTGCAGTAAAAAATTCGTACAATAACAATTCCAGTATTTATTATTTGGTAAAAAACGACTCTGTAACAACGCCTGCAAACGGACAAAAAATTGTGATTCCATTGCCAAGTATTGCTTGTGGTTCGGCAACGCTTTACGAATTTTTGAATTTGATTGGCGAAATTAATTCTGTTATCGCTGTAACAAATGCAGAACTTGCTTATAATCAAACAATAAGGCAAGGCATTGAGGCAGGAACGATTACTGACTTAGGCGATGCACTGAATATAAATGTGGAAAAAGTGCTGACAAAGCAGCCTTCTGCACTGATAATGAGCGGTTACAAAGCCTATGATGCGCGTGCCGAGCGGATTATGCAGGCTGGAATTCCGCTGATTATTGATAACGATTGGCAGGAAAGCAATGTTTTGGGACGTGCCGAATGGTTGAAATTTATCGCCGTTTTTTTTGATAAGGAAAAAAAAGCGGACAGCATTTTTTCAGAAATTGTAACGCGCTATCAATCTGCTAAAAATTCGGTTGTTAAAATTACAAACAAACCGACTGTAATGTCAGGTGCGGTTTTTCACGGAACATGGTATATGCCCGGAGGACAAGGTTTTATGGCGCAATTATTTGCAGATGCAGGCGCGGATTATTTTTATAAAAATGACCGCTCTACCGCAAGTTTGTCGCTTAATTTTGAAACCGTTTTGAAAAATTTTGTCAATGCAGATTTTTGGCTCAACTGCGATTATCTTTCTTTGGCTCAACTGCGTTCTGCCGATGAAAAAAATATGCTTTTTAAGCCCGCACAACAAGGAAATGTATGGAATTTCAGCCAACGAAGATTGCCGTCGGGCGCAAACGATTTTTGGGAAAGCGCACTTGCGCACCCCGATTGGTTGCTGATAGATTTAATTCATATTTTACATTTGCAAAACGATGATTATCAGTTTGTTTATGCAAAAAAACTTGAAGAATAAATATGAAAAATAAAAATTTACAAAATATAAAATACAATATGCAGGAAAAACCCTGCAGGATTTGTTGTGTATTTATTTTATTTTTTATAATTAATTCTTTTTCAAATATTTACGCTCAAAGCGACAGCATAAAAATTTTAGACGAAGTAACGGTTGCAGGCAAGAAAATTACTAACGAAATTATTCCGCCGCGTCGTCTTTCGGGCGAAACGCTGAAAAATCTTTCGTCGCAGTCGGTTGCCGATGCGGTGCGCTTTTTTTCTGGCGTGCAAGTAAAAGATTATGGTGGAATCGGCGGGCTGAAAACGATAAATATTCGCTCAATGGGAACAAATCAGATGGGCGTTTTTTATGATGGAATTCAACTTGGCAACGCACAAAACGGACAGATTGATTTGGGGCGTTTTTCGCTTGATAATATCGAAAGCATAAGTATTTACAACGGACAAAAAAGTTCCCCGCTGCAATCGGCAAAGGATTACGGCGCAGCAGGAACGATTTATATTCAAACTTTGCGCCCTGAATTTGATAAAAACAAAAATTTTAATTTTATCACAAGAATTAAAAGCGGCTCTTTTGGCTTGATAAATCCATCAATTATCTGGCAGCAAAAGGTAAAAAATCTGTTCGATTTGGCGGTTAGCGCAGAGTTTTTGCACGCCAACGGAAAATATAAATTTCGTTACAGGTCGTTCAACTCTAATGCTGATACAACAGCGGTGCGCAAAAACGGCGATATTACCGCTTTTCGCAGTGAAATCGCGCTTTTTGGCAATATAAAAAACGGCGGAGAATGGAAAATTCAGTTCTACAACTACAACTCCGAGCGCGGATTGCCCGGATATATCGCTCGCAATATTTATGAACATTTTGAGCGTCAGCGGGATAATAATTTTTTCACGCAGGCATCGTTGAAAAAATCTTTTAAAAAATACTCGCTGCTTTTCAATGCAAAATATGCCAACGATTATACGCATTACAAAAATCCCGATTATCGCACTATGATTGTTGATGTAAATTATCGGCAAAGCGAAATTTATTTTTCTTTGGCAAATTCTTATAAGCCGTTTAAAATTTGGGAAATCGCGCTTTCTGCTGATTATCAGTTCAATAATCTTTTTTCCAATCGGCAGGATTTTACTTCTCCAACGCGCAATATGCTATGGGCTGCTCTGTCTTCAAATTTGAAGTTAAATTTTGTTAAAATTCAAACATCTGTACTTGGAACTTTTGTAAAAGATGAAGTAAAAATTGGCGTTGCAACAGAACAAAAACCGCAATTCACGCCTGCATTTATGGCAACTTTTTCGCCGTTTGAACGCTTTCCGCTTGATTTTAGAGCATTTTACAAGCGAATTTTTCGTATGCCGACTTTCAACGATTTGTATTACACAATTTCAACAAATTCATATTTGAAACCTGAATTTACGCAGCAGTATGATGTTGGTTGCGAGTACATTATGTTTAAAAATCATCAATCCAAAAACTCAAACAGATTTTTGAAAAATTTAAATATTTCGGCTGATTTTTACTATAATTGTGTGGAAAACAAAATTATTGCGCAACCTGTTGCCAATATGTTTCGCTGGCAAATGAAAAATTTGGGACTGATTAAAATTTTCGGCTTGGATTTTTCGTCCGATGTTGAATTTCTGTTGCATAAAGATTTGACTTTGAATATTTTAGCAAATTATTCATTTGAAGATGCCAGAGATTTTTCCAATAAAACGGATAATTATTATGGACATTTAATTCCATACGCGCCGCAAAATTGCTTTAGTTTGGCAACAAATTTTCAGTACAAAAAATTTCGTTTTAATTACAGTTTTCTTTATACAGGCGCCCGTTTTTGGAACTCCGAAAATTATATTGAAAATTATCTTCATCCGTTTCAAACTCACGATATTTCAGCAGGATATGTTTTTTTATTAGAGCAAAAAATAAAAAACAAACAGCACAAATTGTCTGTAAATCTTAATATTAATAATATTTTTAATCAACAGTATGATGTGGTTTTAGGTTATCCGATGCCGCTAACAAATTTTAAAATTTCTGCAAATTGGGAATTTTAAAACAAACTTTAATAAACTTTTTAGATTTTTGTATGTATAGTATATAAACTCTAATAATAAAAAAAATAATTTTAAATTTTTAATAAAAAAACAGTATGAACAACAAATCTAATCTTTTAATTATCAGCGTTTTGCTGATTTTATTAACTTTTGCTTCGTGCCGCTCAGTTGAGCCGCAACCTGAGGAAACGGTAGAGTCCGTAACAAGTTTTTACCTCTTAAACGAAGGTTCTTGGGGCGCAAACAACGCTTCGCTTGATTTTTACGATTATCAAACGAATGTATATCGTAAAAATATTTTTTCGCAAGTCAATCCCAATGTTATTGGCGGGCTTGGTGATGTAGGAAATGATTTGCAACTTTACGGCGGTAAACTTTATGCTGTTATCAACACTTCCGGGCTGGTGGAAGTGATGGACGCAAAAACAGCGCAACACATTGGCAAAGTGGATATTGCAAATTGCCGCAATATCAATTTTTACAACGGAAAGGCTTACGTTTCCTCATACGCGGGCGCAAGTTTCACCGATGGAAATCAAGTCGGCTTTGTGGCGGAAATCGACACGGCAACGCTGCAAATTTTACGCTCGGTAAATGCAGGTTTTCAGCCCGAAGAAATTGAGTTTTTGAATGGAAAAATGTATGTGGCAAACTCGGGCGGATATACAACTACATTCGATAACACTATTTCTGTGATTGATTTACAAACATTTACAGAAACAAAAAAAATTACTGTTGCTATAAATTTGCTTAATTTGCGCAAAGACAATTACGGCAAACTTTATGCGCTTGGACGCGGAAATTATTACGATATTGACCCTGATATTTATGTTATAGAAAATGATATAATGACAAAAAAACTCGGCATTGGTTATGCTTCAAATTTTTGTATTTCAGGCGATTCGCTTTATGCTTTAAGCAACCAAACCGATTGGGCAACAGAAACAACAATTTCAAAATTTGTTATCTACAACATTAAAAATCAGCAAATTGTAACCGAAAATTTTATTACAGACGGCAGCCAAGCAGAAATAAAGATGCCTTACGGAATTACAGTCAATCCGATTTCAAAGGAAATTTTTATCACCGATGCAAGTAATTACACCACATCTGGCGCATTGTTTTGTTTCTCGCCACAGGGTAAAAAACTTTGGAATGTTGCCGCAGGAGTTTGTCCGAACAGGATTGCTTTTTTGAAAAAGTAAGAGATTGTGGTGAATATCAGGATTTTTAATCCATATTTTATTTCTTGCATTACAAATATAATGTTCACACTTACAGGATTGCAAATCCCGCAAAACGATTCAAAAACACATGATAACAGTTTGATTATCATGTGTTTTGCTTTTGTTAATAATTGTATTTTTGTACATTAGACCAACTTAAATAAAAAAAATTATAGACAAAAATAGATTTTTTCTCTTACATCAACCTATGAAAACGTTTGCATTAACTTTTTATGTTAAACAACATAAAATTTATGATGCACAATAAAACTTGATGTAATTTTGCACCATTAAATTTAATGTTATAAAAAACGACAAACAAACAACAAATGAAATTCCTTATTGCATATCTAACAAATCTTTTTTCTTTTCTGATTGAAAAGAAANTTGTTTTTGCGCCATCTTCAAAAAATCTTTCCNCAGAAAATTTTCTTACTAAAATTATGACAACTATTACAAATATGTATGTATGTATGTATGTATGTATGTATGTATGTGCATTTTCGCAGACAATATAATTACGGTTTAATTTTTCCGCGCGCGGGCATAAAGCAATGCCCCGCTATAAAGCCGCTGTGAAAAAAATATGTCTTGTTTTTACAGACGAACAAGGGGCAAAATTTCGACTGTTTTTCTAAAAATTCTCAAAGACAGGAATTTTAAACAAATAAATAATTTAATTTTCAAATAATAACAAAATAAAAATAACATGACAAATAAAATAGCAATTTCTACTGCATTATTTGCTGCAGTAAGTTGCAATAACAATAATGATGCGTTTCTTGAAGAAACAAAACCAATAAATATGGAATTTAGCGATTAGATATATTAAATTTAATAAATTTTATAAAAATGAAAAAAGGAATAATTATTTTAATTGGGTTGATTGTTATTAACGCTAATTTTACTTCCGCTCAAAAATGGGGCAATTATGTACAACTTTCGGGCGGTATTGGCATTAGTGTTTGCGGTGGTTATAACGGTATCTTTTTCCAAGGTGAATATGGCAAAACATATAAATGGTTAGACCTGAGTTTAGCAATGACCTACGAAACCTATAATGATTGGGACGATTATAATGCAACATCTGATATATTTATTAGACGAGGACAAGCGCAAGCATTCCCAAGCAACAATGTATTGCAATACAGAGCGTCTAATGAATTTATTATTTATGATAATAATACCTCTCTTTCGTTAAATGCAAGGATAGATATTATCAGACTTTTTGCAGAAAACTCTCGACATTCTGTTAAAATTGGCGGTGGTGTGGGTTTGGCTTTTGAACAGACAGGTGAATCGCAAAGAGAAAATTTGAATCAAGGCGAAGTTTATTATTTGTATATAAGTAATAAAATAAAGTTTCTGCCTAATGTAAGAGTTAGTTATGATTTTTCGCTTTCTCAAAAATTTGCTTTGGGCGTTTTTGCCTATGGTGGTAGATGGTCACCTATTTTGGGTTTAAGCATTCGCCGTAA
>JGI20171J14444_1000122_pt1 | contig 26107 bp, 22 predicted proteins | sample TergutNc150P4_FD_14444 | JGI IMG/M metagenome (IMG submission 14444) | reverse complement strand
TTAAATGCGAAGCACCCTGTGCCCTATGGCTAAATGTTATCATGAACCTCCCCAGCTATCGTCTGGAGCTGCCAAGGCAGCATCGCCGCTTGCTTGCATCTCTTGAGCCTCTTGCTGTATTGCATTAATAACAACAGACTGCTTTGATTCTGGTTGCCCATTGCCAGAAGCAGGGGTGCTTTTGCTGCCAATCTGCGAGGAAGTAACGGATACAAATTTTATCCATTTTCTTAACTGCTCCGCATTATGAGTAACTATAACTGCCTCCTTGCTTCCCGTAAACTTAGCAAGAACATCCAAATCCGCATCTTCGCCTATTGCAACAGCTACTTTTATAGCGTATTTAAACCATTTATTGGCATTCAATGTACTTATGCCACCTTCAAAATCATCTGTTGGAGCACCATCAGACATCAAGAATACGGCAGGAGCTACCGAAGCACTGGGTGCATTCAAAAATTCAGTCTGTGACATTTTCTTTGCTAATTCTTTGCATGCAGCACCCAAAGCGGTGGGTCCATCTACATCTAAAGAACTCCATTGAAAACCTTCATCAACGGAAACAGGCTTTGGAGTAATCCATTCTGCTCCATGACTGAACTTAAGCACGGCGATTTTTAAATCAACATCCGAACCGCCTATGCCTTTCAGGTCTGGCAGGACCTCGCGCATTGTGTTGTTAACGGTGCCTATCTTTTCTCCGCTCATGCTGCCGGAAACATCTACGCAAAAAAACAGCACCATTTGCCGTCTTACTATGCCTTCTACGTTGTCAAACATATTTTCCTCCTTGTGGTTATGGTTTAACAATTTTGCTTGAACTATTTTTGAACTTTATAGAAACGCCTTCTGCTACAGGAACAACAGATTCTTTATTTATCTGCTTATCTTCTTTATTCGGTGCAGACATATTCCAACCTGCATCAGAAACATTTCTTATTCCCCAGAGCGATGGATTATTTTTATTCATAATAACTTCGCCAACAATTTTTTCGTAATCAAGCGAATCGCCAACTTGACGCTCGTAAATTTTTACACCCGGAAATAATGGTACTTTATAGCCATTCACTTCCAAACGAAACGGAGCATTGCCTTCTGCCTTGCAACTAGGGCAGATTATTCTGGCTGTAGCATCTTTTAGTAAAATATCTTTTTTGCACTTTAAGCATTCTATAAGTTCACTACGCAATTGTATAAGGATTTCTTCCCATTTTTTCTCGGTTAATCTGGCTCCGGGATTTTTCATTCCATCACAGAAAGATGTTATAAAAGCGTCTTGAAAAAATTTAGGATATATAGGCCAAAGATTTATAGGATTTTTATGTATTCCGGCTGCCGGACGATTGCTGGCATCTTTTGGGTCATGTATAAAAACAGGATTTGTGCCATAAAGTTCCATTTCTTTTGCTTCTGTTATGCAAACGGAGTTTACATATTTTACACCCATCAGCGGGTCATGCCTGCAAAAGAGTTTGTATAAAATAACGGCTAGAGAATGTGCATCCGTGTAAGCATCGGGTTTGGCTTTCCCACACACTATTTCTGGAGCCATATAACCTGGTTTGCCGCCTATATTTCCAGCATTTGTTTCTCTGTCTGGGGTAACATTGTCGTTGTCGCACACGAGAACAGCACCAGTTTGGGCATTTATAAAAAAGTTGCCATCGTTCAAATCTTGATAACTTAGACCTTTGCTATGCAAAGCTCGGAAAGCATTTACAAGGTTTAGAGCCGTAGTCATAGTCGCTTTTGGAGATAATTTTACCCTATTTAAAAGAATCTCAGAAAAATCAGAATATTCTTTTGGTCTTAAATCCATTATATATCCAAAAGCATTGCCAGCTTTTTCGGTTATGTCTTCAGGCCAAAGGAATGTACCTGTCGGTTTGCCTTTTTTGATGTTATTTTCCAGATTTTTATAGAATTTATCTGGATTGCTCAATTTTTTGCTGTACCATTTAAGGGCTTTTGGCTTGCCGCCATAGTCAACCCGGTACACAGCACCTTGCCCGCCTTCGCCAAGTTTATCGCCAACAACAACTTTTTGAAAGTTTATTGTTTGAATTGTATAGCCTTTTGCTAAATCTGCCATTTTTTGCTCTCCTATTTTATGGTTTAATATCCGTAGTTTCTAAAGGTTCATTAAAAAGAATATGGCATAAACAATTCAACATACCGTTGGCAAGGTTAATATCTATACCTTCATCATCGTTCAAAATTTTTGCCAGCATTGCTTTATCTCTTTTTCTGTTGCTAATTTCACCTTCTAGCAATCTTTTTGGGATTTTCTTTTCTAAAACCTTTACCAACAATTTTATTTCACGTTGATGTTCATTTTTCCCATAGTCCAAAAAAATAGCACGGAAAGTTCCTGCATCGTCAAAAATGCCGGGTCCTCTTTCTTGCAAGATTTTTCTTAATAACTCAACAAATTTAGCCTCATATACTTGAACAGGAGGATTACTTTGCTCTGGCGTAGGAATTGGTTGTGGCTTTGGCGGCGGCGGTGGTGTAGGAGCTGGTTGTGGTGGCGGCGGTGCAGGAGCTGGTTGTGGTGGCGGTGGTACTAGCTCAGAAACTGATTTTGTAAAAAATAATACCTTACGCCATAAAAATTTTATGAATTTCCATATTCCATATATTCCAAGTATTGTTATCAATATTGTTAAGAGTATAACCCACCATTCTGCATCTTCTTCGCCTTCGCCTTCGCCTTCGCCTTTGCCTTTGCCTTCGCTTTCGCTTTGAGTTATTTCTTTTGTCGGTTTTGGTTTTGCCTGTGAAATATGCACCCATCCCTCAATGCCTCTTGCTCTTGCCTTGCACCAACCCGATTTGCAGGAAGCATCCATTTCAAAACGCTCATCCTCTGTCATTTTTCCAATAATTTCATAATTAGTCCCCTTGCCAGACCTGATATTCACCGGAGTTTCCAAGGCGTATTTGTATGTGTATGTTATGGGTTGTGCGTTAACCAGTCCGATAAGGAGTAATATTGTCCATAATAAGTTAGTCATCTTATACGTGAATGTAGTAAAAATTACGAATATGTCACAAAATAATTTTCCATAATTGGCAGGGTTGCAAAAACGGCTAAATCTATGGAAATGAGCTGTGTCGGCATTTGAAACACAGAAAAGTGATTGTTTTTGAAAAAAGCCTCACTCTACTTCCATAAAGAAATTTCCATTTGCATCGCTCTCAAAAACAACGTTTTCGCCAGTCTTGCATTTGAATTTTGCTACTGTGTATAATTTTGGTGGAGTTCCGCGGGAAAAAATTTCATCCAGTTCTTTCTCGGAAATCAAAAAAGAATTTTGCATAGTTTTGAATTTTTCAATGTCCCAGTCAAAAAGCTCTGGGGTTGTATATACAAAGGCTTGAAGCATGAGTGCAAATTCGCTTCTAAAAAAATCCCTGTAGGTTTTAACTATCTCGGCTTTTTCTTGGAAAGTCTTTATCCTAAAATTTTTTGGAAATGGCATTTTCTCCTTATCTTCGCTTTTATATGCCATTCTTATATTTTTCCCATTAACTATCAAACGCAAATTATCGCTGTCTTTGTGAAAATATAAGTTGCCCTGCTGCAAATCAAAAGCCTCAAAAGCACTCCCCTTTTTATATATGAATTTTGGGCTTTCTGCGCCGTTTGCAAAAACGCATAACAATAATAACAGGCAAAAGAGGTATTTGAGCATAATCACCTGTAGAGTTTGTTCAACCCCCCAAAAACCGCTCTCATATTTGCAACCAGCGTATCGCTAGAAATGCCTCTGCCAATAACTGTTTTCCCATTTGCAGAAAGAGAAATTTCAGAGAGTGCCCTGCCCGCCCACAGTTTATCTGCATCGCTAACCACGCTTTGCTTATAACTGTTCAATTCCACAGGCAAGCCAACTTTTCTGGAAAGGAGCAATGCCGCTTCTATGGGACCTTCTGCCGATATTGATTCTTCCATTTGAACACCGTCTTTTTGGAATCTGAACACAAAACGGTTTTCTTCTGGCACAACATCTATGCTGCGGAAAATCAATCTGCCGTTTAAGTTGCAGCATTTTTCCCTGAACACCTCTAAAATTCTGGAATGAGAAAGCTCTCCTTCTTTCTCGCTGATTTCTTTTAGCACAGGTTGCAACTCTGCGGCTTCTTCCAATTCAACGGGATAGCCGTTATGGCTCAAAATTTCATAAACTGCGGTTTTTCCGCTTTGGCTTGTGAATGCCAAAATATCATTTTCGTTTCTGCCTATGAGCGAATAATCTATGGGGCGGTAAGCTCCCTTTTTCATATTTTTGGTTTTTGCCGCTCCGTCTTGGTGAATTCCGCTTCTGTGAGCTATCACGTCTATGCCAACAAGCGGTGCTTTTGCGTAAATGGGCACTTGCGCCCACTTGCTAGTCAGCAAAGCGGTTTCATAAATTTCTTCCAAATGCAAATCCATTTCAACTCCGCTGTTGTGCAGAGCAACGGCAACCTCATACATATTTGTATTTCCAGAGCGTTCCCCAAGTCCATTCAAAGCACATTCCATTTGAGCTGCGCCCGCAAAATAACTCTCAACTGTAGCGGCTGTTGCCATTCCCAAATCGTTGTGGCAATGTACGGAAATGGTTATGTCTTTTGGCAAGGCTTCTGCAACCTTACGAACCATATCCACATAAATCATAGGGCGGTAGCGTTCCACCGTATTTGGCAAGTTAATTGTGGTTGCACCAGCTTTTACTATTTGTTTAAGAGATTCAAGCACAAAATCAAAATTTTCAACGCAATCTCCAAAATGTTCGGGGCTAAATTCAACATCGCCCTTTTTGCCAACCAAAGATTTTGCAAAAACAACGGCTTCTATGGCTTGTTCCCTAACCACAGTTGGCTCCAGTTGCAAAACATTTTCCATACTGAGCGGACTCATAGCCAAAAACACGTGTATGCGCGGTTTGGGTGCATCTTTGATTGCATCCCAAGCCTTTTGAATATCTGTATTTTTTGCCCTTGCCAAGGCAGAGATAACCACATTTTCCGGCGCTATCCTCGCCAAACTCTGGCAAGACTCAAAATCCATTTCGCTCGCAATTGGAAAACCAACCTCAACCGCTTGAACACCTAATTTAAGCAACTGTTTGAACACCACCTCTTTTTCTTCTTTATTCCAAGGTTTAACAAGTGCCTGATTGGCATCTCGCAAAGTGATGTCATAAAAAAACGGCTTTCGGTTCATTTTATTGTTGCCTCCGTGGGAGAAGATAGAAAAATTCTCTCAAAATAATCAGGCAACCAATGCCCCAATCCATCGCAAACAACGATGGTTTCTTTATGGCAAAAATCAGAAAACAATTCTTTCTGAGCGAGCGGCACAACCTTGTCTTGTTCCCCGAAAATGAGTTTTACATTTGAACCAAGTTCAGAAATATTCGCTTTTTGCATTAAATAATCAAGCCCTTCGGCTAGTTGATTTGGAGAATAACGCATAGCGTTTTCCACCCATTTTTCCCTATCTGCTTTCTCCATATTCCCCATCAAGGTAGAAAAAGACATTAATGTTTGCTCTGTGTTTTGCAAAATCCCCTGCTTTGTGGCTCTGAGGGCTGATGATTGCCAGCAGCCTTTTGCACAGAAATCCGCGATTGGGCAAACCAAAACCAGCTTTTGCTCCTTTCTTATTTTATGCAAATTCCTCAATATAGCAAGGGTTCCCATGCTCCAGCCCACAACTAAACCCGCCTCCCCTATTCCTCGGTTATTATCCCAAAATTCATCTGGATTTGGTAGCAAATCAAAATAATCCACAAAACGGTGACTGAAATTTGGGAAACGTTCATAAATGCGGTTTTCCCAAATTGAAATATCACTTGCCCAACCGCTTACCCAAGCTATTTCGTTTGCGTTCATGAGTTAAAGGCATATTTTTCTGTTATGTCTTCGCCTGTGTCTGGATTTATGAATGAGAATTGGTGTGAAGCATATTCTTCTGCCTCCAAAATTTCAATATTCAGCGAGTGTTTGTGTTCCAAATAGTGGAACATACGCCCATAGTCATCGCTAAAAATTTTTGAAAGCGGCTCTGATACCACTAATTGAACTCTTTTCATTTTGCTCTTTTTTGCAATTCTTGCAAGATAACGGTCTATTAAAGAAAGAGTGGCTTCCTTGCTAAACACCGTACCAGTGCCTCCGCACATTGGGCAATCGCTGTGCTTTTCGCTTGCCAAATTGGTGCGAACTCTGCGGCGGCTAACTTCCATTAAGCCAAACTGAGAAATTGCAGAGAAATTGAGTGGGGTTCTATCAAAGCGAATCGCTTTTCTAAACTCGTCAACAACGGCGTTTTTATCTTCTTCCGTTTCCATATCTATAAAGTCAATAATCACCAAACCGCCAACATCGCGCAAACGGAGCTGCTTTGCAATTTCCCTTGCGGCATCTAAATTTGTTTCCAAAAACACCCTATTTTGGTCGCTGCCGTGTACCCTAGAACCGGTATTCACATCTATAGACATCAAGGCTTCTGTTTGCTCAATAATCAAATATGCGCCGCGTGGCAAATAAACCTTTGTTGAAAGGGATTTTTCGTAATCATCCTCTATTCCAAAAGATTCAAAAAGACTTTCGGAGCCTCTCCACAATTTTATTTTTTGTAAATTCTCAGAATTTGCAGCACCCAAATACTCGCGAATATTCTGATATTCCTTTTCATCGTCAACATACACATATTCGGTTTGCTCGTTAAAATATTCCCTTATAGACTGCTCAACTGAATTTGATTCTTGATAAATGCAAGTTTCTGCTGGATATTCATTAAAATTATTTTTTGTTATTTCCCATTTTTCTTCTAGTTTGCGCATTTGCTTAACAATTTCATTCTCAGATTCCAAAAGAGCTTGAGTTCTAACAATATAGCCAACATCTGGTGCTTTGTGCCTGCTAACCAACTGTTTGAAAATTTTACGCTTGGTAAAATCCCTTTCTTTTTTTGATATGCCAATGAAACTTGAGTTTGGCATACAAACCAAAAAACGCTCTGCAAAACTCAGATGCATCGTGAGCCTTGCACCCTTGGTGTTTATGGGTTCTTTAATCACCTGCACCATAATCACATCGCCTGGCTTCACCATTTTTTCAATGCCACCGTGAATGGCATTTGGCTGCGAATCGTCTTCGCCATATTCCTTGCGTAGCAGCATATCACGGTCTATTGCATCGTTTATGTGCAAAAATCCAGCTTTTTCCAAACCAATTTCCACAAATGCGGCTTGAAGTGCAGGTACCACCCTTTGCACAACTCCTTTGTATATGTTGCCTAGAGTATGAGTAGAAGTGCTGTTTTCAACCAACAAATCTGTTAAAACTCCATCATCTAAAACTGCTATACGGGTATCATAAGGCGTGGTGCTAACTAAAATACCCCGCTTGCTTGCATAATTTCTTTGCATAAATCCCTCTTAGGTTGCTTTCCAGTTTTGCAATAAGCGGTTTACCCTTGCTATTTGCTGCTTCTCCTTTTCAGTGCCTTTAAAAGCCTTGAAAAGGAGATTTCTGTATTCTGTAAGCGAAGTGCGAATTAAAATACGATCTTCTTTCTTTAACATAATCTACTTATCCGTAAGTGCTGCTACCCCCGGAAGTTCTTTGCCTTCCAAAAACTCAAGCGATGCGCCGCCGCCTGTGGATGTGTGGGTAACTTTTTTGTCTGCTCCATATTTTTTTGCAGCTGTTGCTGTGTCGCCGCCACCTATAACGGTTATTGCGCCGCCTTGAGTGGCTTTCACAATGGCATCTGCCATTTCTTTGGTGGCTTTTTCAAAAGCAGGAAATTCAAACACTCCAGCAGGCCCGTTCCAAACAATGGTTTTGGAATCCAAAATTGCCTTCACAAAAAGCTCCGAAGATTTTGGACCAACATCCAAGCCCATCCAACCGTCTGGAATTCCAGTGCTATCGTCTGCGGCTTTCACTGCTGCATCTGCTGCGAATTTGTCTCCTATAACATAATCCACAGGCAATATAATTTCTTTGCCATTCTTTTTTGCTTTTTCAATTAGTTCGGGAACAATTTTTGCACCTTCCTCATCAAATAGAGAAGCCCCTATAGCAAGGTTGTTGATAACTTTTTTGAATGTGAAGGCCATGCCACCGCCAATTATGATTTTATCGGCTTTATCCAAAAGGTTGTTAATCAACTGAATTTTGTCTGCGACCTTTGCGCCGCCCAAAATAGCGAGCAAGGGGCGTTTTGGGTTATCTAGCACCGCAGAGAAGGCGTCTAGTTCTTTTTTCATAAGGTAGCCGCTTGCTCTCTCAGCATAGCCTTCGCCAAGCATTGAGGAATGGGCGCGGTGAGCTGTGCCAAAAGCATCGTTTATGTAAATATTGCCGAGTTTTGCAATAGATGCCCTGAAAGCCTTTATTTTTTCTGGCTCTGCCTTGATTTTTTCTTCTGTGCCATCTGCTTTTTTGATTTTTGCCTTGCCCTCTTCTTCTAAATGAAAACGAAGGTTTTCAAGCAATATAACATCGCCTGGCTTTGCAGCTGCACACTCTTTTTCAACGGCTTCGCCCACGCAATCATTCAGAAATTTAACCGGCTTGCCCAACAACTCTTGCAATTTTGCAGCAACTGGCTTTAAGCTGTATTTGGCAACAGCCTTGCCATCTGGCCTGCCTAGGTGCGAGGCTAAAACAACAGAAGCACCTTTTTCAAGTGCATAGCGTATGGTTGGAAGCGCAGCCTCTATGCGTTTTGTATTTGTAATTTCGCCAGTGGTTTTATCTTGCGGAACGTTAAAATCCACGCGAATAAAAGCACGCTTACCCTGCAAGCTAAGGTCTTCAATAAAAAGTTTTGACATATTTTGTCTCCGTTAAAAAAAATTCTTTTGAGGTAATATAGTAAAAGTGGCGGCTGCAATGGGATAATTCTTGTTTTGCAGTTTTGAATTTAGCATCTCACCCAAAAGCCCAAGGGATATGAACTGAATACCCGAAACAAAAGCAAAACCAGCCAAAACAAGCAAGGGACGAACTCTAAGCGAACCCGTTAACACCCATTCAAAACCAAAATAACCAAAAACACCTGTGGCAACAAGGCAAAGAAGCAAACCTATCATCCCAAAAAAATGCAGGGGCTTAACCACAAATTTGCGCAAAAACATCAACGTGAGCAAATCTAAAAAACCAGACACAAGCCTAGAAACCCCGTATTTGGAAATTCCATGCTTCCTTGCTCTGTGTTCAACTATCTTTTCTGCAATCTTAAACCCGTTCCAAGAAGCCATAAGGGGTATAAAGCGATGAAAATCCCCGTATAATTGAACGCTCTTTGCAACCTCGGACTTATATACCTTTAATCCGCAATTAAAATCGTGCAAACGCTGCCCGCAAACAATTGAAACCGTTAAATTAAAGAGCTTGCTCGGAATTGTTTTGTGCCAAGGGTCATACCTTTTCTTTTTCCAGCCGCTAACCAAATCTGAACCACTTTCCAGCATTTTAAGCATTTCTGGTACTTCGGCTGGATTATCCTGCAAATCGCCATCCATTGTGGCAATATACTTGCCGCTTGCAAGCTGAAAACCAAGCGAAAGAGCCGCTGCTTTTCCGCAGTTGTATTGAAAACGAACCGATTTTAAAAAATCATATTCTTTTAATAAACTTTGCAAAACTTCCCAAGAATTATCCCTTGAGCCATCGTCTATTACAATAACCTCAATATTTTGCACGGCAGGCAAAACAACGGACTTAATTTCGTCAAGCAATTCTGTGAGGCTCTCTGCTTCGTCTTTTACTGGAATAATAATGCTTAAATCCATTCGCCTTTATTCTCTACTTTTCAGCATCTCCAATTGTTGCTGCAAATGCCTAGCACCCTCGCCTGCCCCAACCGCTTTCACACCCTTTTCTAAATATTCTTTGGCAAGGTCATTTTTACCAGCCACAAGCAACAGCTCAGAAGCAACTGCGTAATTGCGCCATTCGCTTGGAAACTGCTTTATGCCCATATCCAAATAAGGAATACTCTTTTCATCTCTTTGCGACATTGCAAGGCGAATATATATTGAATTGTAGTTGAACAACAACTGCTCCGTTTCGTTATTTATAAAGGTTGTTCCATCGCCAAGACCTCTATACTTAAATACGCTATCAACTAGATAAGCCGTTCTATCTACATCTATACTATCTCTGCTAGGAGTTAGATCCCCTTTTGTTAAATCCCAAATCATTCCTTTTTGAACCATATATTTATCCAAGCCAATGGCATTGGAAAGCCCCACTGTCGTTGAAACGTGTATTGGTTTGTCTGGATTGTTCATAGTTAAATCAACCACTAATTTATATTGCGTTTGCATAATACCATATTTGCGCGGCTCGCCCCATTCTTTTAACGCAGTGTATGTTTGAAGCCATAGTTTGCGTTTGAAAAGGTCTTCTGCAATTTTGCCTCCTTCTCCAGAATCCAACTTTGCTTCTAGGATTTCTATTTGCCTTGTGAGTATTGGTATTGCCTGCTCTGCTTTTTTAACCCAGTATTCTATTCTTTGCGAAGGTTGTTCATAGTTTTGTTCCGAAAGCACCATTTCCCTGTCTATGCTCACTCTATCGTAGCTGAGTTTTAAAATAGGCTCGTTGTCTAGCATTTGTTTTATATACCAGTCGGTGTTGCCAAGGCTCAAATTAACAACTCTAACATCTTTTCTTATGCCCGCAACCTCTTGGGCAAACCAAAGAGGGAATGTGTCGTTATCGCCATTTGTGAAAAGTATGGCATTTGGTTCGCAGCTCATGAGTAGGTTATAGGCATAGTCCCAGGGTACCCAAAGATTTCCCCTATTATGCTCCTTGTAATTAGCAAAAAGCGGAACCGCTCCGCAAAGCAGGGCTATGGCTATGCTGCTTGGCATTAATAACTTCAATTTTCTTTGCTGAACGTTGAGCAGCAAAAATCCTATGCCAAGCCCGTAAAGCAAAGACATAAACACAAAAGCCGGTGTGTAAAAATAATCCCTGTTCCTAACCTCTAGATGCACAGGGTCTGGGAGCGATGGCTTTTGCACACCCATGCTTTCAAACATCGCTTGTATTTTTTCCCAATTTTGCCAAGCCGAGCTTTGCCTTGCCGAGCTATTTTTTTCGCCCTTTGCATAATCGCGGTTTATTTTGCGCCACGCGTTTAAAAGTTCGTTTGGATTGGGAACATTATTTACTTTAGCAATCCCACGACTGGAAAGTTCATTTACATAAGACTGCATTTCCTTCATCCACACATCGTGGTCGCGGCGTTCAGGTTTGGTACCGTCTGCAAAATTCAAATACCACAAAAGACCAAAGGAGCAAAATCCATATAGCAAAGCTAAATATATTCCAATATTTTTATTTGCCCTGAAAGCTATAACCACAGTCCACAGCAACAGGCCGTTAATTATCAAAAATATAAAAGCCTGAAAAGCTTTGTTTTCGCCTATGCTCATCATTAGAGTGGGAAATTCTATGGAACCGCGAACAACGGGAGGATTTACATCTTGGTCTATTGAATAAATGCCGCCACGGTAATAGTTCACTTCTCCGGGCTTAAACGGAGTGTATTGCGCTATTTGATAGCCTCCATAACCCATGTGCGGAAACACCAAAAACTGATTCTCAGGTTGAGAACGTCTATAAAAAGACCTAGATATCATGCTTTCGGAGCCATATTGCTTGCGCTCCAAATAATCATAAAAAGCTTGCCAGCTTTTATTATCTCTATATGGAAATAAATTTTTTATTTGCAATTTGCCATCGTTATCCCTAATGCTTATTTCCGGATCATTTTCGTCTATTGTTGGATTTAGTGAAGAGCGAATTGGAATATAGAGATGTGCGCTAAAACCTATAAGAGCCATAATGGTTAAAGCGAGGGAAAGGGATATCTCTTTGTGTATAGGGCTTTTTTTGGTGATAAACCAAGCCACTAAAAGAACTGCTAAAAGAATCAAAGACCAAGTGAGGAAGTTGGAAATTGCATATACAACAGAGCAAAGCAAAGTGCCAGATACCCAAAGAGGCCAGCGCCTAACAAGGTCTTTGAGCGGATTTCCGCCTGCGAGCAAAACCAAAACAAATACAGCTGGCACAACAAGCATTGCAAAAAGATGAAAGCCTATACCCAAAAAAGCTAGATAACATATAAGCAGTAAATATTGGAATCCACGTTTTTCGTCTTTGCAATCCAAATAGTGCAAACCTAAATAAGAAATCAAAAGCATCACAAGCATTATGAGGTTATATACCTCGGCTTCTACCGCGTTAAACCAAAAAGTATCGGAAAACATCAAAAGCAGGCCAGCGGAGAGAGAAGCTGCCGCAAAAACAGGTTTTGAAGCATTTTTGGTTAGCCTTGTGAGCAAATCCCAAACAAAAATCGCAGTTACATAAACCGCGGCAGCCGAAGCAAAAGCCGATATATAATTTGCTCTTTTGGCTATTTCTTCTACCATTGGCAAGCATACCATTATTGCGCGCACAAATAAAATGAAAAATGGCCTTCCTGGTGGGTGCGGTATGCCCAAAGTGTAAGCACTGGCTATAAATTCTCCACAATCCCAAAAGCTAACGGTAGGAGCTACTGTTATAAAATAGGTTATTAAAGCTATTAAGGCTGCAAAGCCTGCTATTAAATGTTTTGTTAGTTTGTCGGTCATCAAATCCTCCAGAGGTTTGAATATAGAAAATTTTACTAAAACTGCATAAGCATACAAGTTATGTCATCTGTTTGGTTTGGATTTCCACGCCATTTTTCAAGGGTTTGCGGCAGTAGTTTTTCTATTGAATTTTTGTTTATGGGGCTTTTCCTAAAAAAATCCACAAGCCTTTCAAGTCCAAAAATTTCTTTTTCTGGATTAAAGGTTTCTGTTATGCCATCGGTATATAAAATCACAGAATCCCCTTTTTCAACAACAAGCTCAGTGTTCGTTATGTAGGGGTCTATATCGGCATCCATCATAAGGGCAAGCCCTCCAGAGCGAATACACTCAATTTTTTTGGTTTTTGCGTGAAAATGCAAAATATGTTCGTGCCCACAGCTCACGTAGCACAACTTTTTTTGCTTGGGATCCCATTCAAAAAACAAGAGTGTTGCAAAAAACATTCCCGTGGTTATTTTAGTGGATAAATATTTATTCAAACTAACTATGAGTTTTTTCAAATCATCTTCTTTTTTATATTGATTTTGCAAATATGTTTGCATAATTGCAACTATAAGACCAGCAGAAACACCCTTTCCGCTAACATCGGCTATGGTTAGCGCAAACTTATTGCTTTTTTCAAAAAAATCATAATAATCGCCACCAATCTCCTTTGCTGGCGACATAAAAAACGAAACATCCATTCCAACCACTTTAGGAACGTTTTTCAAAAATAGAGAATTCTGAAGCAAATTTCCAGAACTAAGTTCTGTTGACATTCTCAAATTTTCGTGTTTCTGCATTGTCACTCGGCTGGTATTCAAAATTATGGCGGCAAAATTGGCAAAACTTCTAGCCATATTAAAATCTGCTTCAGTGAGGTAATCAAGCCCAATTTTGTTTTCCAAAACAAGAACTCCAAGAAGATCTGCTTCTTGCATAAGCGGGACAAGTATAATTGAATGAACCTCTTGAGACAAATTCCCAAGTATGGCTTCCATATTATCTGTAGAATGGCTTAAAAGCACACCACCAGAACTATTATGCCCACATTTCCAAATTAAAGACCTTTCATCCTTTATATGATGCCTATAAGCCATTTCAAGCAATAAATCGGCTCTTGTGAATAATTTTTCGCTACCTATGCCAGGAGGAAAATAAAGCCCCGAAACAGCCACGCAGAAAAAATATTTTCTATTGACATCCCATTCATAAATAGCAGCACCCTTGGCAGACAAAAAACGGCATAAGCTATCTAAATAAGATTCTGCCGCCTCTTTCTTATCTGAAAAATCCTTAATTGAATTGGAAATTTCATTCATCATATTTCTGAATCTACCCTGCTCAATAATAAAATTCTCTATAGTTTTTTCTGAGCTAAAAAGTTCGCTACGCCTGTTCTCCAAGCACACATAAAAAATAAAAGAAATAAAAGTAAATCTGAAAAAATAAGTTTCAAACAAAAGACAAGGTATCACAGATACTATCAGCAAATACCTAGATACTTTTGGTATATAGGCAGAAAAATAATATTCTTTGCCAATGCTAATCACAACATAAACAGAAAATAATTGGGTAAATAAATTCAAAAGCTCATAAATATAAACAGTTTTCAAAAAATCGTGCACAACAATCTGTAAAAACATATTCTCCAACATCAAAACCAAAAGCCTTCTTTGGCTTTTTTTATTCATTGAATAAGATAAATCTCTTTGAACTAAAAACAGCAAAAAGAAAGGATCCACTATTTTGAATATATAGCTGAAAATTTCATAAGAGTTTGAATTTCCATACACAAAAAAAGAATTAAGGGAGAAAAAAGCAAAAAAACCGAGAAACTCCAACAAAGACCTTTGCCCTTTAAATGAAGATTCTCTCCATTTAACAAAGGAGATTACCGTTGGCAAGGCCGTCAAAAACGGCAAAATTAAATAAATTACTCCTGATATCATTCGTCATCTTCAGTGTATTCTTCCGCATTTTTTGCTTTTCTATGTTTTCCCGAAGCCATAGGAGAATCGGATAAATAGTTTCGCATTATACGCGGAGTCACAAATATAATTAAATCTTTTTTACTCACTTCTTTTCTAGTATGCTTGAACAAATGTCCCAAAACAGGAATATCTTTTAATATTGGAATTCCAGTTTCCGCTTCTATTTCCTCGTTTTTCGTTAAACCACCTATCACAACTGTCTCTCCATCAGAAACCACAACTTTTGTTTGAGCCTCTTGCTTGTTTATCACAACTTGCCCTTGGTCAAGTCCATAGCTGTTGTTTTCTGGATGAAGCTCAAGCAAAATTCTGTTATCGCCAGCAACGTGTGGAGTTACCGTTAATTTTATGCCGCTTTCCACCATCTGAATAGCTGAATTGCCGCTATTGTCTATTTGTCTTATGGAAATTTGGCTACCCATGAAAATTTGAGCTTCGGTGTGGTCAAGGGTTGAAATTTGCGGGCTTGCCAAAATTTCGGAACGAGAATCGCTCAAAATATTCATAATTTTAGCTTCCATATTCCTGTCAAAAGCCTTAACAGTCAATTTGGTTACGGCATCGGCTTCGCTTGTTAGTTTGGGCAAATTGGAAAAGTCTGCTTGAACCCTTGAGGCATCGCCGCCAACGGTTATATTGGACCAGTCAACCCCCAAATCATTTGCCAAACGGCTATCCACCACAACCAATTTTGCGGTTATAACTATCTGCAAAGTTTCAACATCCAATTCATTCAAAGTATTTTGCATTTGCCCCAAACGCCTTTCAGTATCGTAAACTATTATGGCATTGTTGCGCTCAACCACGGAAATGCGACCACGTGCAGATTTTATCGTTTCCAAAACACGCGACATTTCGTTTGCCGAAGCGTGCCTTATTTGAAAACTACGCCTCACAAGCGGAGCAACCATATCGCTCTGCTCGCGTTTTTCCGATTCCCTTATTATTTTATTTTGATAAGAGTCTGTTCTCTGAACGTTTATGTAATTGCCTTCAACCAACCAAATTAAATTGTGCATATTGCATATAATGTCCATCATTTCAGACCAGGTTTTTTTTGTAACCGTCATTGAAAGTCTGCCAACAACATCGGGCGCAAGCAATATGTCCACACCCGCAAGCTCGGATATAGAATGGAAAACAGATTGAAAATCTGCATCCACAAAAGACATATCATACCTTTTGCTACTGTTTTTGATAGCGGCAAAAGATACGGAGAAAACTAGCAGCAGAACAACTGCCGCAACACTTTTTTTCATGGAATACCCCCGTGTTTATCGGGCAAAGACACTGTATAACGCCTGCTAACGCCATATTCTTGCAATAAAAACATCACGCTATTTCTTGAAATTTTGAGTATTTTGCCATTTTTAACAGTATCGCCCTCATAAAGAGTATAAGACTGCCCCATTATTTTGTTGTCGGAAAGAAGAGCCATAGGTTTTTCATTTTCGTAAATAATGCCAGCGAGCGTTAAATTATCAATGTTAATGCCATCGCCGCTTGTGCTTTTAACCTCCACAAATGGGTCTCTAAAACCAAAAGAACTGTAGCTTATTTTGTCTCCTTCTTTCCATCCAAATTTTGCAGCTATGCTATCCACACCGCCAGGAGATTCCTTTCTTAAACGGCGAAGTTTGTCTTTTTGAGAAGTTGTAAGTTCAGATTCTTGAATAACATCTCTCTGATACACATAGCCCTCTCTATTATGAAAACGAACCTTGTAAAAAGGCGGCTGCTTTGCTAAAACCTTTAACCTGTCGCCAAACTCAAGTGCTTCCAAAGGCCTGCTTTCGGAGGGTCCAGGAAAAAGAGAAACTATATCTTCGGCTACAACATAAGAAGCATCTGACCTTTTTACCTGTATGGCTTGCGAAAGAGGAATGGTAGCTTCTGGCCTTTTGGTCAAACGGCTGGCAAAATCGGCTGGATCAGAAGCGAGTATTTCGTAGCTGGGCAAAAAATAATTTGCTTTCTTAACCTCGGTTGGGAGAGCCAACCAGCTTTCCAATTTGCCTGGAGTTGTTTGATGTTGCAAAAGCACTCTGTTCTTCATAATCATAACCACAGGCTTTTTGCCTTGGCTTAAATACACGGTCAATTTGCCATCCGACCAAGCCAAACCTTTTGCAAAACTACAATTTCCAGCTTTAAACACAGAAGAATGTTCTGGCGAATTTCTAATGGATAGTGCAACGGTAGTATCTGTCAATTCTGGAGTAAAATTTCTAGGCAGTTCAGAATCCAGCACTATCATAAGTTCTTCCCACTCAGAATTTTTTTGCACATAAATTTTTGAAATGCGAGGTGGCAAAATTGAAAAGCCTTTTAGAGACTCAGACTCATCGGCATAAGAGCTAAGAACTATAAAGATAATTATCAAAAGCCACTTAATCATATCATTTCTTCCTTGAGGTAAATGTGGTTAAATCAAAAGAAACACTCATTGTCACAGGTTCCCAGCCATGCTCCTCTGCTTTTTTTATCTCTTGGGTTATGGAACCAAAACGATTTAATTTGAGATTATCTATGGTTGTGGGATAATTAAAATTTGCAATTTCTGCAAACAAATAACCGAGCATGTGATATCCGGCATTAACAGTGAATGAATATTTATTTTCCACAAAATGTTCTTGTTCCACTTGCCCATTTGGTTTAAACAACTGAATATTCACACCCGAAGCCCTAACAACCGAATATAAATCTTGCAAGCGAAGCGGAACTTTTTCTTCTTCTGGGAACATTTCTTTTAATCTTTCAAATTCAATTTCTGCCTTTTGCAAATCTGCCTCTAGCATTGGGATACGAGACCTTTGCGAGTTTATTTTGTCTAGCTCAATTTGAGCGTTTTTTTGCTCTTCTATTAGCCTTTTTTGATTCTCCTGAAATTCTGTCCAGATGGAATCATAGAACATATATATAGAACCTAAACAAATAACGGCAACAAATACAACGTATATGTTCTTTTTATCTTTAAAGTCAAATTTTGCAGCTGCCATAATAATAAACTCCTTAGCGTACTCCTGTTTCTAAACCCAAATTTGGATTAAATTTCACTCTAAGAGAAAAATTATAAGAATCTTCATTATTAAGTCTAACAGCATTTATATTTGTCAAAGAAACCTCGGTTACGCTCTGCGTTTGTTCCAGCTTCAGCATATAAAGCGCAACGTCTGGAAAATGCCAAGTTGAACATGTTAGGTTCATAACATCTCCTTCTTGAATTATTCCACTTATCCAAGTGCCTGGCGGGAGCGAGGTGGAAAAATCTTCAAACATAAGAACCCAGCGTTTTCGGCTAACTTGTATTGAACGCAGAGCATCGCTTTTTTCTTTTATAACTTTCTGCTTTTTTTCCAGTTCTGCTATTTTATCCAACAATGGACGTTCTCTTTCTATTGCCTGCTTTGTTTGAGTAACGGTGTTTTGCAATTCATTTGTGGTTTCAATAACATGATAATATAAAAGAGACAATACAAAAGCCACTACAATAAGGGTAAAAGTACCCCATATAACTCGTGAATCCAAAATCCAAGATAAATTCAACTTGTTTTGCCTATACTCGCTAGGCAAAAGATTTATTTCCATAAATTGATATTCATTTTGCGAGTCTGACATTAAAATCTCCTCAGAGCAAGACCGAGTGCAACTGTATATATGCCAGCTTCTGTATCCAAATTAATTCCAAAGAAGCGTTTTTTATCCACCTGCACAGATTTAAACGGATTTAAACGTACAGCCTCCATTGAAAGCCTGTCTGCAAGAAAAGGAATTAAATTGACTATGTTTGAACCACCACCCGCAACTATTAATTTAGTGGGTTTTCTATAATTGTCAGAAGAGCTGAAATAACGGAGTGCAGTGTCAACCTTAGTAGCTAATCCTTCAAAAACACCTTCTGTTGCAGATTTTATTTTAGACGCATCTATCCCAGACCTATTCTCGGTTCCCATAAGCAGCTCTCCGCATTGATCCAACGAAATGCCAAGCGACTGGGATAATTGTTCCTGCAATTCTTGAACTGAACCCTCGACTATTGAACGACCTGAATTAAAACGTTCATTTCGCAAAAAGGCTGCATAAGATTTTTTAAAGCCCAAATTCAAAAGTAAAACAGCCTCATCATCATCTTCAATATCGGAAGACCTCGGTTTAGACGCAAAATACACATTGGATAAAACAAAGGCATCAACATCTATGGCAAAGAGCCTCAAACTCAAAGCCTGAAATATATTTATCCAAGGAGTTAAACCGTCTTTTTTGGCAGCGACTATCATTGCTTCTATGCCTTCGTCTCTACGGCCTAAAATGGAATAATCCAAAACATTGCCAGAATCATCAAAGGGGCTTCTGCCCATAGCAGCTTGAAGTATAAGCTCGTTTTCTGGAACCTTAGGAACAGGTTTCACCGTAATTCTATCGCACAAAACGCCAGATGTCCAATTTACAGAAATAACAAAATCTCCGCTAAGGCCACCAGGCATAGCTCTATAGAGCGCAGACTGAACTTTATCTATTAAAACAGGAACATTGCGTATTTCATTATCCACTATAATTCCCTCTGGAATAGACTCGTGTTCCAGAGCAAGCAAATAGCTCTTTGAACCTTGCTTATGGCCAACAACAGCCACCTTTACCAAGCGATGCCCAATATCTACACCCACGGTTTTACTATCGCCGCGTATCCTTGAAATTATACTGCCTAACTGCACAATGTAAATATAGTAAAAACAATGTTTGTCACTTCATAAAAGCCTGAGCACTTTGGCGTTGTTTTTCAAAAACATATTGTATTATTTGTTCCTGAATCAAGTGAACATCGCCATCAAAGGCCACGCTATGCACGGTTCTCAAAGGGTCGTTGTTGTATTTACCAGCCACCCTTACAACCTTTACCGGCAAATCGCTTATTGTGCCATGCCCTGGCAGTTCAAAATGCAACAATAACCGCGTGCTCTTCTGAAGTTTAACCGGAAGAGCCATACCAAAGCCACCACCCGACATATCTATTATTTTGCCCGAAAAAATATCGCCTATTCCGTTTCCTATTATTTGAGTAACCTCAACAGGCATACTAACATCTATGCGCACCCAGTTTCTTTGCTGGGCGCGGTTTAGCTTATTGGTATGGTTTAAAATAATATTCCCATTTAATTCTTTTACAACTTGCGCTCTGAAAACATATTCTGCATCGCCAGATCTAACATAATTCACCAATATCCAGGTTCTTACAGGTATAGGAGGCCCAGAAAGACCAGTTATTGACAAATAACGCTCGTCAATATCATTAATCAGGCACATCCCTTTGTGCGTAACAGGGCCATTTTCAGGAATTTGCACAGCGCATTTATCGCCTACCTCAAGCTGCCTTGTTGATGTAATGGCTATATCTTTAGATAGCGGCATATAGCCTAACATTCTTCTCAAGTCTCTTATTTTTTCAAGCTTTGAATCTGGTATAGTTTTAATTTTTTTTATCTCATAATAAAATCCAATAGTTTTTTCAAATACATGTGCAGATTTTACTATTGTGCTTGGATCTTGCAAGCCAGATTCATCTATTATTCCTCTCAATAGGTCTATAGCTCCTTGGCTCAATTTCAAAAGTTCCACACGGGCATCAAATTTTCTCCATGCCAATTTTCGCAATTCTTCTTTTGTTTTGTTTGAACGATAAATTTCATAAAGCACTATCAGCAAAACGAACAGTATAATGAGAGTGACAAATGCGATAATTGTCCAAACAGAAAAATTACTCATTCTATTTATAATGGATTTAGCAAACTTCTGATACGCGGTAAGGCTATCAGCAGCAGGTTGTACCTGAACCAAAAAGAGGAATTTTTGCAAATTTAAAAGCATAGGTGTAATATAGAAAATTTCTATATTACCCCAACACAATGACCGCATCAAAAGACATCACCCGCATAACCATTTCACCAGAACGTGAAATTATATTGGTTGGAACTGCGCATATTTCGCAAGAATCTGTGGATTTGGTTCGTAACACAATTATTTCGGAAAAGCCGGACTGCGTTTGCGTTGAGTTAGATGAAAATAGGCTTAAAGCACTTGAAGCGGGAGATAGGTGGAAAAATTTGGACATAAAAAATGTGCTTAAAAAACGGCAAATGGCTTCGCTGATTGTGAATTTGCTGCTAGCTTCTTATCAAAAGAAAATGGGGGAATCCACAGGGGTAGAACCAGGGGCAGAACTCAAAGCCGCAGCCGAGGAAGCTAAGGCTTGCAGTGCAAATTTGGTTTTGGCAGATAGAGATGTTAAAATTACCTTGCGCCGTGCTTGGGCAGGAACTCCGTTTTTTCGTAAATTGAAATTGCTGGCTACCCTATTTGCTGCAATTTTTGAAACAGAAAAAGTCAGCGAAGAAGAGCTTGGCAAAATGCGGGAACAAGATACGCTTTCGCTTATGATGGAAGATTTTGGAAAAGAATTCCCTGAGATAAAGCAAATTTTAATAACAGAAAGAGACCAGTTTTTGGCAGGCAGAATAGCAAAAGCAGAAGGCAAAAAAGTTTTAGCCGTAATTGGAGCTGGGCATTTGCAGGGCATTAAAAGCATTATTGAAAGCGGAATGGAAACTCCACCTGAAGAAGACCTGCAAAAAATACCGCCCTCTAGCAAATGGCCAAAAATAATAGGCTGGATTATACCAGCAGCAATAATTTCATCTCTAATCTACATAGGCATTGAACAAGGCTCCGCCAAAGTAGCCGACTACCTAACCCTCTGGGTACTCTGCACCGGAGTTTTTGCTGCCGTTGGAGCCACCTGCGCTCTTGCACATCCATTTGCGATAATCGCAGCACTCTTTATTGCCCCCATCACAGGTTTAACCCCTTTGGTTGGAGTTGGGCTTTTCACCGCATTCATTCAAGCCTATTTTTGCCCACCGAGAGTTTCAGAAATGGAAACCGTGGCAGAGGATATATGGAAACTCAGCCGCTGGTGGAAAAACAGATTCACAAGGGTAATACTAGCTTTTATATTGCCTGGGCTATTTGCAGCTCCTGGCAAATTTATATTTTTTGCAAAAATCGTTCAAAACCATTAGCGGAGAATATTTATGTCTAATCGAGTAGTTTGCAAGTTCGGCGGAAGTTCAGTGGCAGATGCGGCACAGTTTCGCAAAATAAAAAGCATTTTGGAAGGCAATCCAGAGAGAAAAATTGTTGTGGTTTCTGCACCCGGAAAAAGAAATTCCAAAGAATCCAAATTAACCGATTTGCTATACTCAGCTTACGACCTTGCCAAAAAAAGGCTGGACTTTGCAGGTCCCTGGAAGCTAATAAGAGAACGCTATGTGGAAATAACGCAGGAACTTTCCCTGCAATCCACCATACGAGAAGAATTAGACGAATTGGAAAAAAAACTGCTAAACCAATCAGACGATATCACTGCTGATTTTGTGGCAAGCCGCGGCGAGTATCTGTGCGCAAAAATAATGTCGGAATTTTTAGGCGCAAAATTCATAGATGCCTACCCTCTTATACAATTTGACAGCCAATACCGCATAACACCAAAAAGCTACGAAGACATTGCCTTTGCTCTTTCAGACACAGACCCTCTTTACGTTGTGCCTGGTTTTTACGGAAGCGATACTTTGGGGAACATAAAAACATTCACACGCGGCGGCTCAGACATAACTGGCGGAATTTTGGCCAATGCCTGCAACTGCCTGCTTTACGAAAACTGGACAGATGTCTCTGGGCTATTGATGGCAGACCCTCGCATTGTTCAAAATGCACATTCCATAAATTATGTGAGTTACCGTGAAATAAGAGAGTTAGCATACAGCGGAGCAAACGTGCTGCACGATGAATCCATACATCCTTGCAGGGCAAAAAACATTCCCATAAACATAAAAAACACCAACAGCCCAGGCGACCAAGGCACAATAATTGGCCCAACTCCTGAAAACACCTCTAGCATAATAACCGGAATTGCAGGGCGCAAAGATTTTTCAATGCTCTATATTGAAAAAAGCATGATGAACAAAGAAAGAGGCTTTGGCCGCAAGGTTCTCACAATTTTAGAAGAACGCGGAGTGTCTTATGAACTCTCTCCCTGCGGCATAGATTCAATGAACGTGGTTGTTGATTCCAAAACCTTGCACAAGGTAGAAGCGGAAGTTTGCGCAGAAATTGAACAAAAAATGCAACCGAACAAAATAAAGATTTTCGACAAAGTTGCTTTGATTGCAACCGTTGGGCATGGAATGGTAAATCAAATTGGGACCGCTGCGAGGCTTTTTGGTGCGCTTGCAAAAGAGAAAATAAATGTGCGCATAATAGACCAAGGCTCATCGGAAATAAACATCATTGTTGGCGTTAACGAAAAAGATTTTGAAAAAGCAATAGTGTCTATTTACAACGAGTTTGTTGGATAATCCCTTTCAAAAAACAGCACTATGTTTTCCATCAGTTCATCTGCGGAAGAATGTGTGAAAAACCAGCCTTTTTTGTGCATATCTTCTGCCATATTTTCAATACGCATAGCCAAAGTTTCAGGATACTCAAAATTATTCAAAGATATAACTTTCTCAGCAATTTCTTTCAACTTTAACTAGCCCCCTTTCCACTCAACATCACTTCAAGAGTTTTCAATTTCAAATTCAAATCCACCAAAGTACTGCGGTCGCGTATGTATTTATTATCAAGCCGCATCCATTCGTCAAAATTAATGTTATTGCGGCCGCTGGTTTGCCAAAAACAAGTAAGCCCTGGTTTAACAGAAAGCCTTATATAGTGCCAAGCCTCATATTTTTTTATTTCATCTGTAGTTGGTGGCCTTGGCCCAACAAGGCTCATATCGCCTTTTAGCACATTGAAAAACTGCGGCAATTCATCCAAACTATGCCGCCGCAAAAATGCCCCACCGTGTTTCAATATTCTGGGATCATCTTCCATTTTAAACGTAGGCCCTCTGTTTACCCCGTTATTCTCGGTTTCTTGCTGTTTTCTGAGTTTTTCCTTTTCCTTGTCTGCACCTGGGTACATAGTTCTGAATTTATAGCATTTAAATAATTTGCCATTGCGCCCAACTCTTGTTTGCTTGAATATAATTGAAGAATCTTCTATGGGATTGCCGAGTTTTTTCTGCTCAGAAGCCCATTTGAGCAGAGCGCGTTTCACCACAATAGCACACACAAGCATAATTAAGAAAAATATCACTATGCCAAATAAACTACCAACGATATCTATAGACCTTTTCAAAACCCTTATATAAAGCCCGTGAAAAGTTTTTTCTTTCACGTTTTCAATAGAAAAACGCTTTATCTTAAAAAAAATCTCTTCGTTATTCCATTTCTTTATAAATCTGTTTTCTTCTTGAACAAAAGACTGAGATTTGCCGCTGTAAAAATACGCATTGAAATTTAAATTCGGAACATACTCCAAAAGTCCGGCTTCTTTTATGTGTTCTTTTATGCTATCTTTTATGCTCTCCAAAAACGATAAATCTTTATTGACATACAAACACCATATACAACCCTTGCCCTGCCCTATAATGCCCATATATTCTTCTGAAAGTATAGTTTGCAAAGATATTCTCCAAGCATCATTAAAATCTTTCAGAGGAGCTTCAATCCATAAAAAACATTTATTTCTGCGATTACAACGATATATTTCTTCTTTTATTCTTTGCAAAAAATATTCTTTAGGAAATAAAAACTCCTCGTACGCAACAACCCCATCTTCCTGTTCAACACGTTCAGTGTCGCCCATATTGCCACACCTTTATATTATCCATCTGAATTTATGATTTCTATAAGCTCAGACAACACTTTGGCAGCTTGGTCGTTTGGCACTTGGCAAGTTCCAGCAGCAGCGTGCCCGCCACCGCCATATTTAAGCATAAGCACTCCAATATCGGTTTTAGAAGAACGGTCAAAAATAGATTTTCCTGTTGCAAAAACCGTATTCTGCATCCTAAGTCCCCACAGAACGTGAATACTTATGTTGATTTCTGGAAATAAGGCATAAATCATAAAACGATTTCCAGCCCAGATAGTTTCCTCGTTTCTTAAATCTAAAATGCCAAGATTCTTGTGTACCTTTGTGCAACGCAAAACTTGCTCTCTGAACTGTTTTTCGTGAGCACGGTAAATTTGTATTCTCTCATCCACATCTGGATGCTTCAAAATTTCGCTTATCGTGTGGCTTTTGCAATAAGAGATTAATTCCATCATAAGCTGATAATTGCTGATGCGGAATTCTCTGAAACGCCCAAGCCCTGTGCGGCTATCCATTAAAAAACTGAGTAACTCCCAATCTTTGGGTTCCAAAATATCCTCTCGCGTGAACTGCGCGCTATCTGCTTTATCAACAGCACTCATCATTCCCACATCTATGCGTGGAAAGGTCTCTATTCCGCCAAGCCAGTCGTAAACAACCCGCGAAGCAGAGGGTGCATGAGGATCTACTATATAAGTTTCTGCGTTAACCTCAGAATTCCTCAAAATCTCACTTTCGTGATGATCAAAAACAAAAGCACAAGATGGCTGGTAAGGCAAATTCGTGCTTATATCCCGTTCCGTAAGCTCAACCAAACCGTCTTGCATATCTTTGGGATGAACAAATTTAATGTCGTCAACAAGGTCAAGTTCCGTTAAAAGCATTCCGCACACAAGCCCGTCAAAATCCGACCTTGTAACTAAACGATATTTTTTACCGTCTGCTTTAAGTTTAGCCAAATTTGCATTCATAAAACCTTCTCCAATTTAAGGTAATATAGTAAATTTATCTCTTTATCCACTCTCTATTTATGTCTGGAATATCCTCTAGCAAGCGAATTGTATGCGCACTCTTTGGGTGCTGGGTCACTTCCTCTGGCTTTCCAGCCTCTACTATCTTAGATTCGTGCATTATAAAAATACGGTCGCTCACATAATAGGCAAGCCCTATATCGTGGGTAACAAACACAATGGTCATTCCTAGGCTTTCTTTGAGCTTCATAAGATAATCCAAAATATTTGCCCTAACGCAGGCATCAACCATAGATGTAGGCTCATCTGCAATAAGCACCTTTGGTTTAAGGGCAAATATGCGAGCCAAAAGCATCCTCTGCATTTGGCCTCCGCTTAATTCAAAAGGATATTTCCCTTCAATATCTGAGGGTTTAACATTCACAGCAAGCAGAGCTTCATCTACCCTCTGCTCTATCTCTTGTTTTGATGGTTTGTTTTTGAGTATGCCAAAAGCATCTTTGAGTTGTGCGCGAATTGAAAAGAACTGGTTAAAGCAACTAAAGGGATCTTGGAAAACGCTCTGCACTTCATTCCAATGGTCGCGGGTATCTGTAATTGGTTTGCCCTTGTATAAAAAAGTACCTCTGTCTGGAGCATAAAGCCCAAGCATTATCTTTGCAAGAACGCTTTTTCCGCACCCCGAACCACCAACTATGGAAACAATTTCACCATCTGCAATATCAAAAGAAATATCATC
>JGI20171J14444_1000121_pt1 | contig 26160 bp, 26 predicted proteins | sample TergutNc150P4_FD_14444 | JGI IMG/M metagenome (IMG submission 14444) | reverse complement strand
TGTGATAAATTCAGAGGTGGAATTTCTTGAAACTTCTTCATTTAAATATTTGATAATCAGGGATTTCTGACAAAAATTCATATTGTAGATTTTCCGTATCTACGCGGCAAAAATAATGCTGCAGACCATTGCTTAGCATAAAATAATCAACTTTCAGGTGATAGTTATAAACTGCAATTTGGTCGAAAATCGTCTGATTTATAGTAATTTGCGGGGCTTTAAATTCTACAATGATTTGAGGTTTGCCGTTTTTTCCAAACACAACTGCATCGCAACGATGCTCTGAATCATTAGTCTTTATTGTGTATTCCACTGCAATCCGCGCAGGAGGAAAATGTTTTTCCTCAATCAAAAAACGAATAAAATTTTGCCGCACCCATTCTTCAGGCGTTAAAGCAACATACTTTTTGCGCTGGCTGTCAAATATTTGCAGTCTTGATTTTTCTTTTTTTACTGCAAAATTATATGAAGGCAAATTGAGAGCAAACATTTTATTGAAAAATTTTGTTGCAAAAATAATAAATTTAAAATTATTTTTTGATTTTAAATTTTTTCATACAAAAAATATTTACCTTTGTTATACAATTGCTAATTATAAGAAATTCAAATAATTAACAAAATGAAATATTTTTGCATTGGAATTATATTATTTGTTTCTATTAAAGTACATTCGCAAGAATTTATTACGAATGACAGCATTTTTTATGATTCTTTGAAATACAAAATAATTTTGCCCGAACCTCAGTTTAGTTTGCAAAATACAGAAAATCAACTCAAAACAAACTTTAAATCCGACTTTGATTTGAATTACGCAATCAAGTTGCCCAAAGAAAACAAAAACGCACTACTCCCCTACTCTATCGCATCTCAAACTATTGATTTTCAATTATATAACGATACAAATATTTTTCAGAAGAATTTTAAAACACAAATTAATCAGGAATTTGCCAAAAACAGATTTTCATTTCAAAATTTTGAATATCAAACTAAAAATTTGAGCGGATTTCAAAAAGCCGATATTTTTCCTAATTATCTGAATGTCAATTTGTTTAAAATAAAAATTTTTCTATTGAAAGTTCGCGTTATCAATTTCATACAGGTTTTGAAGGTCTTAATTCTACAGGAATAAAGTTAAGTTGGTCTCCTAATGAGCGATTGAAATTATCGCTGCAGCCAAATGCAGGCTGATATTATTACGGGCTTGATGTGCGATCAAATTATTACGGAAATCTAAATTTTGGCGTTGATTATAAAGTTTCGGAGCGTGTCGGTTTGCTCTTCAACGTCAAATTATACTTTTGCAGGCAAAAATGCGCCTTTATGCGCCAAATTTTTATCCGCAGAACAGCGTTTATGGCGGCGTGAATGTGAAAGTTACCGATTGGTTTTCGCTGCATGTCGGCGTAAATGTTGTTAGAGAAAACAACGGAGAAGTGCGGTTGCTTCCAAGTATTGTTCCTATTATTAATTGGGTTAAAGTGCTGGGAATCAAAAAGAAAAAGAAACCTGTTGTACCTCAATGGTGGTATTAATTTTAAATTGATAAATATGTAGTTATTTTATAAAATAAAAATTTTATGTATTTTTGCGGAAAAAATTTATATCAAAAAATAAAAATTTTAAAATTATGGAAACAGTAATTTTAGTTATTCCAAACAAAATCAATCGACAGGAAAAATCAAACAGTAATAAATATATTGTTGGTGTTATCTTTTGGTTAATAGTAGGAATTATTATTTATAAATTATGGAAAAATAAATCCAATAAAAAATTGAAAAAATAATTGATTATGATAACATTAAAATATATAAATTGGTTACTTTTTGCAATATTTTTTGTGTTTCAAGGTTGTGCAAGCAAAGACGAACAATTGAAAAAGAAAATTATAGGCAGTTATTCTTTTGCACAAACCGACGACAAAGAAGAAGATATTATTGTAACTGTAAATGGTACAGAGGTTTTTAAATCAAATGGTGTTTATCTAACTTACGGAACAATGATAATGTCCGTTATAGATGAAGATGGCTACAAAAACACATTAAAGTATAAAATTGAAGCCAGTGCAAAATATGAAATCAAAAATTCATATATCATTTATGATTCCAAGTTAGAAGACATAGAGATAACGCTTATACAATCTGATAATCGTACATTAAGTCAATTAATGCAAGACCATTATATTCCTCAAATCAAGCATGAAATGATTGCCAACAACAAAGAAAGAATACTTGAATTGACCGATAAATATATGAAAACAGAGGAAGATACTGACGGAGAAAAACTTATTATGACTTACATAAAACTTTCAGAAAAAAACTGATATTTAATTTGCAAAATGGACTTAATTACAAAAATAAATGTTGAAAAAGAATGAAACTTTTAGATGAATTGAAAGAGAAAGCAAAACAAATGCCGCAACGAATTGTTTTGCCCGAAGGTACGGAAATTCGTACCCTTAAAGCTGCTGATATTGCTATTGAAAGCGGCTTGGCAAAAATTATTTTAATTGGCAATATCGCTGAAATTCAGCAACTTGCAACTGAAAATAATTTATCTAATATTTCCAAAGCCAAAATTATTGACCCAGAAACTTGTCCGCAAATGCCTCATTATGCAAATTTACTGTATGAACTGCGCAAAAGCAAGGGAATGACCATAGAACAGGCTCAAAAGCAGGCAAAAGACCCGCTTTATCTCGGTTGTTTGCTGATTAAAAACGGCGATGCCGACGGCGAACTTGCCGGCGCGCAAAATTTTACAGGCGATGTGTTGCGCCCTGCGTTTCAGATTGTTAAAACGATGCCGGGAATAAAAGTTGTTTCGGGTGCATTTTTGATGTTCACACCCGCGAGGCAACTTGGTGAAGACGGTTTGCTTGTCTTTGCCGATTGCGCTGTCAATCCTAACCCCACAGCCGAAGAATTGGCGGGAATTGCTGTCAGCGCCGCTGCTACGGCGCGTGCAATTGCAGGTTTTGAGCCGCGAATTGCGATGTTGAGTTTTTCTTCAAAAGGCAGCGCAACACACGAATTGGTTGATAAAGTGATTGAAGCGACTCGCTTGGCAAAACAAATGCAGCCTGACCTTCAAATTGATGGCGAATTGCAGGTAGATGCCGCTCTTGCGCCTGAGGTGGCAGCGAGCAAAGCCCCGAACAGCACAGTTGCAGGACGGGCTAATGTGCTTATTTTCCCCGATTTACAGTCAGGAAATATCGGCTACAAACTTGTTCAGCGTTTTTGCGGCGCGGAAGCGGTAGGACCAATTTTGCAGGGAATAGCCGCGCCGATTAACGACCTTTCGCGTGGCTGCACAACCGAAGAAATCGTCAGTATGATTGCCTTAACTGCCAATCAGGCAATAAGTTTGAAAAAATGAAAGTTAATTCGATTGCAAAAATTCCTGAAAAGTATTGTCAGAAAAATAAATTATCACTTTTGTAACCGATTTTGAAACTGTAATTTCTTTTTCCACAATTTTTATAATTTCAGCAGGTTGAAAATTTACATCAGTTAAGTTTTCAACCGATTTTTTTTCTGTCTGAGTAGAAACTGCCTCAATTTGCTGTTTTTCGGGTAATTTTTCAATCGTTTTTTCTGCATTATAACTTCTTGATTGTGAGAAATTTTCCTTCGATTCAGCAAACAATAAAGGCTGTTCAGATTGCGATGTATTTTTTTTCATCGCACCGCTACCCAAAATAAGCCATTCTAAATTGATTTCAGGAAAAGTGCTGACAATTTTTGTATAAATATCAACAGTCGGCTGCTGGTTTGGGCGAGTGCGATTGAGTAAAACAGACAAAGTTGGTCCCGAAACCTTGATTGCCTGCGCAAACTGCGTCTGTTTCATACCTACGCTGTCCATTACTTTTTGAATTCTATCTATTCCGTCCATAATTTTAGTATAAAAATTGATTTTGCAAAGGTAAAATAAATATTTTATATATGCAAATTTTATATTTGTAAGTAAAATTATCAAAAGTAAAATACTAATTACAAATGTAAATATTACAAAAGTAAAGTCGTTAAAAATATAGATAATTGATAATATATTGTTAAGTAAATGTTTATTTGTATATAATCAATTAAAGTATTTATCTATATAATACAATTTAAAATACTGATTGTTAATATTTTATTGTTATATATTTTAAAACTGTCAATGATTTACGTTATTTCAATATGATTTGTAAAATATCAATTAAATTATTACTTTAATTTTTTAATATATAATACTGATTTATTGATATTTAAAGTTTAATATTTTATATAATATAAGTATCTAAAAATCGCTTTATAAAAATAAAATATTTAATATTTACGTTTGTAAATATGTGATTTTTTATATCAATTTTCATAAAAACAATTGTTTTACTGATGTAATATTTTATGTTTTTAAATTAATTTATGTGCATTTTACAAGTATAAATAATGTTTTTGTAAAATTTTATTGATTGAAATATTTTATAAAAAAAATTGTAACTTTGCACTTTGTAAAAATAATTTGTAAAAAACATGAAATTAGAAATTGTAAATAAATCGAAACACTGCTCGCCTACTTATGCCACAGAATTTTCGGCGGGAATGGATTTGCGGGCAAACGTTGATAAGCCGTTGATGCTTAAACCATTGGAACGAAAACTTGTGCCAACAGGTTTGTTTATAGAACTTCCACGCGGTTACGAGGCGCAAATTCGTCCGCGTAGCGGGCTGGCATTAAAACACGGAATTTCGATTGTCAATTCGCCCGGAACGATTGATGCTGATTATCGCGGAGAAATTGGCGTGATTCTTGTTAATTTATCGAACGTAGATTTTGAAATTGTTGATGGCGAGCGAATTGCGCAGATGGTTATTGCTCGGCACGAAATTGCCGAAATCGTTGAAGTACAATCGCTTACAGAAACCGAACGCGGCGCAGGCGGCTTTGGTCATACAGGAAAAATTTAATTTTTAATATTTATTCTAAAAATTTTATGAAAAAAATATTTATTTATACTTTATTGGTTTTCAATGTTTTACCTTTAATGTTGAATGCACAGAAAGCAAATTCAAACACAACTTACAAAAAAGGCGTTTATACAACAACTGTAACCTGCACTGTTAAATCAACGCAAGATAATGTAAATCAAGTATCTAATAATTTTCTTTCTCAATATAAAGGCAATTTGAATGCATTATTTTCGTGGGCGTTGAAAGGCGTAAAATTGCAGGGCGAAAAAGATGATTTTATTGAATTTAATGTAAAATCACATTCGCTTGAAAATCAGGTAGTTACAGGAAAAATGGATATTTCCGTTAAACTTCTTGGCAAAAAATATAAAGATGTTGGTTACAAGGTAAAAATTGAGAAAGTAAAAGAAACACAGGAAGTTACGGAAATTTCGTATTTTCTTTACGATTGTGAAGAAGTAATTGAACAGTCCAAAGCAACTTTTACTGTAACTCGTTTAGATACAAATAATTACGAATGTAAATTAATTGTAAATACGCAATTAAAAAAATTTTACAATGTTTTGATGAGTCAAAAAATGTTTCGCGAAAATATTGAGTGGCGTTTCCGCAAATTTGTAGAAAATATAGCAGTCAGCATTGCTGTTTAAGCAGATTTCAGTTTGAGTTTCATAGTTTCTTTATCAAGGGTAACTTTCCCATTATCAATAAGAAAGCGCACAACGTCCATCACTTTTCGGTCGTTTTTTCCGATATTTTTTATAATATTTTGAATGCATTGCGGTTCAAGTTGCAAACTTTTTTCAATTTCGTTCTGAATAAAGTCAAATTCGTTTGTGGCAACAGTTTGTTCTTTATTTTTCAGGCAAATATCGCATTTTCCGCACGCTTCAACATTTGTTTCGCCAAAGTAGGCAAGTAAAATTTTCAGCCGACAAACCGTTTCCGCCTGAGCATATTCCAAAATGCAGTCAATTCGTTTTTGATAACGCGCAAGCCGATTTTCATAAATTTCTTTTCCCAGATTAACGTGCTTAATCTCTTGACGCTCAAGAGTATATGTAAGAAATGGAGTTTGTTTTCGCGGAATGTAATCAATAATTTTTTCTTTGGCAAGCAATTTCAAATTATCATAAACATCTTGTCGCGTCCAATCCAAACGCGCGGCGATTGTTTCCTCGCTTATATATGCAGGATTCGTGAAAAGTCCTGTGTATGAACGTAATAGTGCGTGAATAAGTTTTTCCTGTTCTTCGGAATGTTTAATTTTGTAAAGTTCGTCTTTGTCGACAGTAAAAATCACGCTCGAAGTGCTGTCCTGCTCGTCTGTCAGGTCGATATATCCCGCCTGCTGCAAAAGTTTTAATGCATTATACGCTTGCAAATGACTTAAACCAAACGATTTACAAAAATCAGCCAAATCGAAGGCAAAAGTGTGTTCCAAACCAGAACCAACGCCAATTTGATAATAATTTCCTAAAGCCTCATAAACTTTCAAAACATATTCTTTTTCGGGAAAAGCGTCAGAAATGCGTTTTTTCAGTTTTGTAGCATCGGAATTGTTGTACAAAAGCACAGCAAAAGCGCGATTTCCATCTCGCCCTGCACGTCCTGCTTCCTGAAAATATGCCTCAATAGAATCAGGCAAATCAATATGCACAACCGTACGCACATCAGGCTTGTCGATACCCATTCCAAAAGCGTTTGTGGCAACAATTACGCGAGTTTGGTTGCTTGTCCAGCGTTTTTGAATTGCGTTTTTGAGTTCTGCGGCAAGTCCTGCATGAAAATGTTCCGCGCTAATTCCGTTTGCATTCAACATTTCGGCTAATTCTTTGGTTTTAAGCCTGTTGCGAACATAAACAATGGAACTTCCTGCAACGCTATTTAAAATTTTTAAAAGTTGTTCTTCTTTATTTTCGGTTACACGAACCACATAAGCAAGATTTTGCCTGACAAAACTTGTGCGAAATATATTTTTTTCTTTGAAAAGCAATTTTTTTTGAATATCCTCAACAACCTCAGGCGTAGCAGTTGCAGTAAGCGCAAGCACAGGCACTTCGGGCAATAATTTCTTGATTTGCGCAATTTTCAGATACGCAGGACGAAAATCGTAACCCCATTGCGAAATGCAATGCGCCTCATCGACCACAAGCATAGAAACTTCGGTTTGAATAATTTTCTTCTGAAAAATTTCCGTTCCTAATCTTTCGGGCGACACATAAAGAAATTTGTACGCGCCTAAAACTGTGTTATCAAGCGTTGTAAGGATTTGTTCGGCAGATAAGCCTGAATGAACTGCGGCAGCGGAAATTTCGCGTTTGCGAAGATTTTCCACTTGGTCGTTCATCAATGCGATAAGCGGCGTAACAACAACACACACACCATTTTTCGTCATCGCAGGCACTTGAAATGTAAGCGATTTTCCACCGCCTGTGGGCATCAACCCCAAAGTGTCGCGGCGGTTGCCTATGCTATCAATAATTTCGTTTTGCAACGGACGAAACGAATCGTAACCCCAATATTTTTGCAGAATTTCGTTATAATTGTTCATTTTAGTTTATGCAAATAGGACAAATTAAAGCGCACAAAGATACAGAATAAAATCAAATTTATTTATAATCAATAAACTTTTTGTATTTTTGCAGCGTGAAAAGAAATTATCACATACGGCGGATATTTTTAAAGTATTAAAAATAAAGGAGGCATATTATGCAGACAAAAAAAAAGTATGATAACAAACATAAGCGAACAACTTGAAAAAGAATTTGGAGTACATGGAACGCCAGAAAGAGCCAAATTTGATAAAGATGCATACGTTTTTATACAGGGCAAATATTGCTTAAAACGCGCAAAGAAGCGGGAGTAATCCAAGAAGAACTTGCTAATCGGATAGGAGCAAATAAATCTTATATTTCACGGATAGAAAATGGTTTTACCGTTCCAAGCGTAGCTACTTTTTACAGAATCGCTTCTGCTTTGAGACGTTCTGTTGAATTAGTACCTGCAATATAATGTTTTTGTACTCAACTTACCATTATTTTTATAACATTTTCAACAATATAGTAAAAAAAATTACCATTAATTGCAAACGTTTGCACATTTTTTGAAACTATAAATAATGCTATTTTGTGATTTTTAATTGATAAGTTTTTAATTTTGGGAAATTTTAATTTTAAATCCAAACCTAACAATTACAATAACAAATAATGATTTTATCTTTTGAACTTAATATCAAAGTCGCTTACGGACAGACTTTGTATGTGTGTGGTTCGCTGGCAGAACTTGGCGCCAACGACCGTTCTGTTGCTTTGCCCATGACCTGCATGAGCGATAATAAATGGATTGCCGAAGTTACTGTCGGCGATGATGTTCAGAATTTTTCTTATTCGTATTTTATTAAAGACCAATGGAATACGGTTTTTTCTGAATGGGGACAACCGCGCAAAGTATCTGCTTTTGAAGCGGCTTTTGTGCGTTTAAATGACGAATGGCAAGCGCATCCTGCACAGGATTTTTTATTTACTTCGGCTTTTACCGAAAGTTTTTTTGTTCATTCGCAAGTTGCGCCTGTTGATAATTTGCTAAATAACAGTATTTTGCTAAATGTTATTTGTCCGTTGGTTGCACAGGGACAATCGGTGGCAATTTCGGGCGAGAGCGAATTTTTCGGCTCGTGGGACACTGCAAAATGCCTGCGCTTAAATTGTTGCGCCGATGGTCGCTGGCAAATTGTCTTGCCTGCATCGGAACTGAAAAGTAACGCTGAATATAAATTTTTAATAATTGACGATAAAACGGATAGCGCGATACATTGGGAAGAAGGCGGCAACCGCCAACTTGTTGCCCCAAGTTTTAAAACACGCAAAAAATCCGTTGAAATTCAAAATATTACATTTCGTTTGTCGTGGATTAATTTCCGAGCGGCAGGAGTTGCAATTCCCGTTTTTTCGCTACGCACAGCAGACAGTTGCGGAATTGGCGAATTCCCCGATTTGCTAAAAATGGTGGATTGGGCTGCGGCAACAAAGCAGAAAATTATTCAGATTTTGCCAGTAAATGACACTACAATTTCGGGCAAATGGACTGATTCTTACCCATATAGCGCAATTTCGATTTACGCGCTGCACCCTATTTATTTTGGAATAAAAAAATATCCATTAAAAGATAAAAATATTTTTAATGAATATTTGCAAAAAGCGGAAACTCTTAATAAATTGCCGCAAATTGATTACGAATCCGTATTTTTATTGAAAAAAGAATATATCTCGCTTCTTTTTGAGCAGGACGGCGCAAATATTTTGAAATCAAAATCGTATAAAGATTTTTTTAAAAAAAATGAATATTGGCTCTTTCCTTATGCCTGTTTTTGTTATTTGCGCGATAAATTCGGCACTGCGGAAATTGCGCTTTGGAGTGAAAATAAAATTTACAACAAAGAAGAACTCATCGGGCAAATAGAAGAAAACGCTGATATGCAGCAAGTTGTAAATCGCAATTATTTTATTCAATATTTGTTGCATCAGCAGTTGCTTCAAGTTAAGCAATATGCTCACAGTCATGGAATTATCCTCAAAGGCGATATTCCAATCGGTGTCGACCGCAATAGCGTTGATGTGTGGGTTGAACCGCAATATTTCAATCTCGACACTCAAACAGGCGCGCCGCCTGACGATTTTTCTATTACAGGGCAAAATTGGGGCTTCCCAACTTATAATTGGGAGCAAATGGCAAAAAGCGGTTTCAGTTGGTGGAAAAATCGTTTTCGTAAAATGTCCGATTATTTTGACGCTTACCGTATTGACCATATTTTAGGTTTTTTCCGAATTTGGGAAATTCCAGAACATTCGGTACAGGGACTTTTGGGCTGCTTTAGTCCTGCTTTGCCATTTTCCGAAGATGAAATTCGCCGCGAAGGACTGAACTTCAATTACGATTTTATGACAAAGCCTTTTATTCACGAATATTTTTTGGGCGATATTTTTGGCAATTATACATCAGAAGTTATTAACTCGTTTCTTATGCCGACTAATTGGCAGCGTTTTGCACTGAAAGACTTTTGCAATACACAGAAAAAAATAAAGAAGATTTTTGAAGGAAAAATAGACGAAAAATCAATTAGAATACGCGATGGATTGTATTCTTTGTGCAATGAAGTTCTTTTTATCCCCGATAAAAACGAAAAATCCAAATTTCACCCGCGCATAACCGCACAATATTCTTTTGTATACAGAAGTTTGGACGATGGACAAAAAGCCGCTTTCAACCGTTTGTACGACAATTTTTTCTATCACAGACATAATGATTTCTGGTATTCAAAAGCGATGCAAAAACTGCCTGCGTTAATTGCAGCAACGCAAATGCTTGTTTGCGGCGAAGATTTGGGAATGATACCCGACTGCGTGCCTGCTGTAATGCACGAGTTACAAATTCTTTCGCTCGAAATTCAACGAATGCCAAAAGACAACGGAAAATTGTTTGAAAATACAAACAGTATTCCATATTTGTCAGTTTGTACTACTTCAACGCACGACATGTCGCCTCTGCGGCTATGGTGGCTCGAAAATCAGGGAAATACGCAACGTTATTACAACGAAATTCTTTGGCGCAGCGGCAGCGCGCCTAAGGAATGTACTGCCGAAATTGCAGGACAAATCGTGCGCAATCATCTTGCTTCGCCTGCAATGCTGGTAATTTTGCCTTTGCAGGATTGGCTTGCTATGAGCGACGAATTGAAAAACCCCGACCCTACCGCCGAACGCATAAATATTCCTGCAAATCCGCGGCATTATTGGCGTTACCGTATGCACCTTTCAATTGAGCAACTGCTTGAATCCAATGGTTTTAACAATCATGTGAAATTATTGACGGAAATGACCGCAAGATAATGAACGAAAAAGGAGGCGAAAATCAGCCTCCTTTTTTTTACAATTTTCATTTACAAATTATAAATGTTGTGGTCTTAACAAATCATTTACCGTTTTTACAGGATTAAATGTTTCTATTGGCACTTCTACAAAAACTGTGTTCCAATCACTCATTGCGCCGTTCCAAAGTCCGGGCAATTCTAAGGCTTTCAATTCTCTACCGTTTTTTGATTTGACGGAAATAAATCCTGTATTTTTATCGACAAAATTATTGAGGTCAAATTTTTCGCCTTTGTAATTTTTTGTTGCGCAAACCAAATCCACAGGATTAAAATATGTGGAATGGCGCATCATATACACGCTTTTTTCGTTGGTTGAATCAATTTGCGAACTTTCGAGAATTTGCGGCGAAGCCGTTCCGTCCTGATTGTAAGCGATAAACGGACCGCCGCCGGGCTCGCCTTCATTGCGTACCATTCCGCAAACGCGAATCGGGCGATTGAGTTTTCTCTTAAAATAAGCAATCTTTGCATTATTATCCATTTTTTCAAAATCGGGACAAAAAATGCAAAGTTCTTTTTCTAAAAATTGTTGAATTTTTACAATTTCTTTTTCTGTAATAGTTTGATTTTCAATTAATTTCAAATAAGAAAAACATTTTTGCTGAATTTCAACAAGTTTTCCGCCGATAATTTTTTTATAAAGTACAGTCGGTTTTTTTAATTTATCAGGCACAACATTGTCAATATTTTTAATAAAAATCACATCAGCGTCAATTTCATTAAGGTTTTCAATCAATGCGCCGTGCCCTCCCGGACGAAAAACGAGTTCTCCATTTTCGCGAAATATCTGATTGTGCATATCAACAGCAATTGTATCTGTCGAAGGTTTTTGTGTGGAAAAATCCACCGAAAATTTTGCATCATAAATATTTTCAAAATATGGCAAACTTTCACTTAAATGCCTGTCGAACAAGTGGCTGTGTTCTTCTGAAATAGTGAAATGAATGTTAATTTTTTTCGATTTATTTGCAGCATAAAGCGCACCTTCTGCCAAATGTTCCTGCGCAGGCGTGCGTTTCCCATCTGCATAAGTATGAAATTTCAACAAACCTTTTGGTAAAGAGCCGTAATTCATTCCACTTGCAAGCAGCAAATTTTCAACGATTTGCTTAAAAAATTTAGAAGCAATAAGCGTAGAAATATTTTTTTCACAGTTTTTGGCACAACAGGAATTTAACTCGTCATAAAACGCAAATTTTTCTATTTTTTCAAAAAATTCTTTTTGCGATTCCTTTACAGGCATACCTGTCTCGTTGTCCAACAAATCGAAAAGGTCTTTAAACATTCGGCTTGCCGCTCCTGATGCAGGAACAAATTTTACAATTTTTGCGTCCGTTTGCAAAAAATCGTTCCATTTTTCTAACAAGGTTATTTGCTCGCTTTCAGCAAGTTGTGTAATTCCATCGCCTGCGCACGCCGCACTTTTAAGTTTGAGAAACGGAAATCCTTTTGCAAAAGCAAGCAGTTGTTCTGCAATTTGCTCCTCCGAAATTTTACGCTTTTTAAGAACTTCAAAATCTGTATTTATTATCATATTATCACATTTATTTTTTGTTTAAAAAATTCAATTTTTAACGGTACAAAAATAATTATTATTTTACGAATAATATTTATTTTTAAAAAATTTATTATTATTTTTGCAAAAAAAATTCAAAAAATAAAATGAATAAAATATTGAAAATAAAATCGTTAGATACAATTAACGACACTGCTCAGAAATTTATTGAACTTATGGGCAATAATTGTGTTTTTGCGTTTTTTGGAAAAATGGGTGCGGGAAAAACCACTTTTATTAAAGCGATTTGCGAGGAACTCGGCGTACTTGACGAAGTTAACAGCCCGACTTTTTCTATTATCAACGAATATAAAACAATAAACGGAGAAACTATCTATCACTTTGACTGTTACCGAATTAACAATGTTCAAGAGGCGATAAATCTTGGTTTTGACGATTATTTTTGCAGCGAAAATCTATGTTTTATCGAATGGGCTGAAAATATTTCCGAAATTTTACCTGAAAACACGATTGGCGTAATTTTTGATGTAAATGAAGATGAAACACGAATTTTAAAATTAGAACGATTATGAACAAAAAAAATCAAAACATCAACATTACGGCGATAAAATTCGCTCGCCGAGCAAGCCGAGAAGCAGAAATTGCAGCGCACGGCAAACCGCTAACGCAAACGCGCGTACAGAAATCAAAAAAACTCTACGACCGCAAAAAAATCAAGGCAACGTTCAAAAATGAATCGTTGCCTTTTTTGTTGAAAAAATTTTATTATTTTTTCTTTTTCAAAATTTCTCTGATTTTTGGCACAAAATATTCAATATCGCCTGCGCCGAGAGTGATAAGCACCTGAAAATTACGTTTTTCCAACAAAGGTAAAAGTTCGTCTTTTGAACAAAGAATTTTATTTTCAATACTGACTTTATCAAAAATAATTTTTGAAGAAACGCCCTCAATAGGTTCTTCACGTGCGGGATAAATGTCGAGCAAAATCAGTTCGTCGAGCAGCGAAAGCGCATTTGCAAATTCGGGCGCAAAATCGCGCGTACGAGAGTAAAGATGTGGTTGGAAAATACCCGTAACACGTTTTTCCGGAAATAATTGCTTTATAGAAGCAATGCTTGCGCGAATTTCTTCGGGGTGATGCGCATAATCGTCTATAAAAACGGTTTTTTTCTCTTTTAAAACAATATTAAAACGACGATAAATTCCTGAAAATGAAGAAATTCCTGTTCGCAATTCATCTTTTGTAACTCCCAAAAGCCACGCTACAGCCATCGCTGCAACTGCATTTTCAACATTAATTTTAATTGGAACGCCCAAACGGACATCGGCAATTCTATCTGTCGGGGCAACAAAATCGAACAGCAATTCTCCTTTTTCAAAACGAATATTTTCTGCAAAAAAATCCGCTTTTTCATTCATCGAATAAGTGTAAAATTTCACGCCTTTTTTCAGTTGCAAATTGAGATTCACATTTTTACGCATCAGCAACGCCCCTCCTGATTTTATCAGCGAAGTAAAAATTTCAAAGGCTTGGTAATATTTCTTGGCTGTGCCGTAAATATCAAGATGGTCGGGGTCGGCAGAAGTGATAACAGCAAAATATGGTGAAAGATTATGAAACGAACGGTCGTACTCGTCTGCCTCCACAACAACATAATTACTTTCGTTTGAGAGCAAAAGATTTGTGCCGTAATTATTGGCAATCCCGCCCAAAAATGCGCTGCACTGCACAGGCGACTGCTGCAAAAGATGCGCAATCATTGTTGAAGTAGTTGTTTTTCCGTGTGTTCCTGCAACGCAAATCGCTTTACTGTTTGCGGTAATTTCGTTTAAAATTTCAGAACGTTTTTTTATTGTAAAATTATTTTCCTCAAAATATTTCAGTTGCGGGTGCGAGGACGGAACTGCGGGCGTACGTATGATAAGCGTGTTTTTTGCATCTAAAAACTGCTGCGGAACAGCCGAAAGTGCATCGTCATAAACAATCGCAATGTTTTCGTCGGCAAGTTCCTTTGTTATAATGCTTTGCACACGGTCGTAACCTGCAACTTTCATTCCTTTTGAATTGAAGTAACGCGCAACTGCGCTCATTCCAATGCCGCCGATGCCAATAAAATAATATTTTGTGAATTTTTGCATTTTAGTTTATTATAAGCACAAATCTTTTTTAATTTTTTGAGCAATCTGTTCATTTTTTAAAATTCTGACGAGTTCCAAAGCGAACTGCATTGCCACGCCCGGACCTTTGGCGGTAGTAATTGTACCATCTGTAACGACAAGTTTTTCAGAAATCCGCTCTGAACGCATCCCCGCCTCGTATCCGGGATAACAAATTGCCTCTTTTCCTTTAAGTAAACGCAGTCCGCCCAGAACTACCGACGGCGCAGCGCAAATTGCAGCGATTCGTCCATCTGCTTCGGCAAAATCAAGAATTTTGCTGCACAAATCTGCATTATTTGCCAAGTTTGCCGCTCCTGGCATTCCACCGGGAAGGACAATCATTTCAAGTTCAGAAAAATCAATTTCTGAAAAAAGCGCGTCTGCGGCAAAAGTAATATTGTGCGCTCCTGCAACTTCATTTTTATCTGAAATAGAAACAGTTATAACATCAATTCCTGCCCGCCGCAAAATATCAATCGCGCAAACAGCCTCCATTTCTTCAAATCCTTTGGCTAAAAAAATTGCTGTTTTCATTATAATTTGTATTTATTAGATGTATATATGATTATAAGTTTTTTATATGAATTTCGCACTGATTTTTTTGCATATTTACTGTCGCTATTGAGCCAATATACTCGTTATATGCTGCCCTTCTACTATATGCTCTAATTTCAAAATTTCATAGATTTCTTGCCAAGATTTTTTGTAAAATTCAGTGCTTTTATCCGAAAGTTCAGAAAAAGTTTTTGATGTGTAAAAAATATCTGCTGCATTTTCTTCGTCAATGTTAAAATTAATAATTAACTGTTTAATAATCAATTCACTAATTTCTGACACATCATAGTTAATGTTCAAATCTTTGTCTATCGGCTCAATCATTAATAATGAATCAGAAGTGCAAAAACATATTTGATGTGTCAGTTCTTCATCTCTACGAAGTATTTCAAAAAACTTTTCACGAGATATTTTACCTTCCATATATCGCGTAATATTCTGTAAAATTCGGTCGTCTGCCACAGGTCCCTCTATAATATCGTAGTCGTGAACCTTAATTGGTGAATCTTTTCTGCGGTTAAGTACAACAAAATCAAACCATTCATCTGTATAATCATCAAAACGTAAGACTTTATGCACGCCGTCAATAAAAGCATTTTCATAAAAAATAAACTCTATTACAACTCCCTCGCAGTTATTATCATCACCTATTCGTTTTGCCCAACTTTCTGCCTGCTGCCTAAATTTAGTAACATAAAAGCCTTTTCCAAAGTCCTTTCTTGCATTGTCATAGACAAACTATTTCCGCAATTTTCGTATAACTTCCGTGATAAACTATCATTTACAAATAACCTCCATTTCTACGCGAATCTCCTATTGTAAATGTGCGGTTGCTATAAACTATCATTTACAAATAACCTCCATTTCTACGGCATATTTTTGCCATACTTCTGATTGCCCAATATGGATTATCGGTATGCAACGCCCACCAATGCTGGTTAAGATAGTCTATGCCGCCATACTGTTTCAAATACAGATATGCCTTTTGCATATTCATTTTGTATCCTGATGCAAATTCAGGAATAATAAACGAAACAAAACTTATCTTGTCGTCTAACTGTTTATCTATCTTCGCTGTATCCATACTGCTTTTTCTGCAAAAATACAATTTTTTTTAATAAAAATGTCTTTTATCTTCCAAATTCTATTTTTCAACTAAACATTCATTGCCTTTTCAACTTCGGCATTTATCAATTTTGCAAAATCGGCAACAGTCATTGCGCCTTTGTCGCCCTCGCCCTGACGGCGAACTGCCACTTGATTATTTTCAAGTTCTTTTTCACCCACAACAAGTAAATACGGAATACGTTTTAACTCATTGTCGCGGATTTTTCGCCCGATTTTTTCGTTGCGGTCGTCAACAATCACGCGCACATCTTCCGCATTTAACTGACGGGCGATTTCCATTGCATAATCATTAAATTTTTCGGAAATCGGCAATACAACCGCCTGTTCTGGCGTAAGCCAAAGCGGAAATTTGCCTGCCGTATGTTCAATCAGCACTGCCACAAAACGTTCCATTGAGCCAAAAGGCGCACGATGTATCATCACAGGGCGATGTTTCTGATTATCTTCACCTGTATATTCCAATTCAAAACGTTCAGGCAAGTTATAATCCACTTGAATTGTGCCGAGTTGCCAACGCCGTCCAATCGCATCTTTTACCATAAAATCAAGTTTTGGTCCATAAAACGCTGCTTCGCCGTATTCGATTTTTGCCGTCAAACCATTTTCCTGACACACTTCAATAATTGCATTTTCGGCTTTTTCCCAATTCTCTTCCGAGCCGATATATTTCTCGCGATTGGTTTTATCTCTTAAAGAAATTTGCGCTTCAAAATTTTCAAAATTTAATGCTTTAAAAATTATAAAAATAATTTCCATTACTTTTTTAAATTCCTCTTTGATTTGCTCCGGACGGCAAAAAATATGCGCATCATCCTGCGTAAAACTGCGCACGCGCGTAAGTCCGTGCAACTCGCCGCTTTGTTCGTAACGATAAACCGTTCCAAATTCGGCAATCCGCACAGGCAAATCCTTGTAGGAGTGCGGTTTGAACTTGTAAATTTCGCAGTGATGCGGGCAATTCATTGGTTTTAGCAAATATTCTTCACCTTCTTCGGGCGTGGTAATCGGGCGGAAAGAATCTTTTCCGTATTTTGCCCAATGCCCAGATGTTACATAAAGATTTTTATTGCCAATATGTGGAGTCATAACTTGCTGATAACCATATCTTTTTTGTATTTTTTTTAAAAAATCTTCCAACCTCAATCGCAATGCCGTTCCGTTTGGCAACCAAAGCGGCATTCCCTTTCCAACCATTTCCGAAAAAGTAAAAAGTTCAAGTTCGCGCCCTATTTTGCGGTGGTCGCGTTTTTTTGCTTCTTCCAAAAGCACAAGATATTCTTCAAGCATTTTCTTTTTTGGAAATGAAATTCCGTAAATGCGCGTAAGCATTTTACGTTTTTCATCGCCGCGCCAATATGCTCCTGCAAGGCTTATGAGTTTTATCGCTTTGATTTCGCCCGTATTCGCAAGATGCGGACCTCGGCACAAATCGGTAAAATTGCCCTGAGTATAAAGCGTAATTGTTCCGTCAGCCAAATCGTTAATTAACTCAACTTTATATTCATCATCTTTTTCGGCAAAACGTTTTAGCGCGTCTGATTTGGAAATATCAGAACGAACAATTGCGTGCTTTTGTGCGGTAAGTTCTGTCATTTTTGCTTCAATAACAGGCAGGTCGCTTTCTTTTATTTGCTCGTCGCCATTATCCACATCATAATAAAAGCCATTTTCAATGGCAGGACCAATTCCAAACTTGATATTTGGATAAAGTTCGGTCAATGCCTGGGCTAAAAGATGCGCAGACGAGTGCCAATAAGCGTGTTTGCCTTCGGAATCTTCCCATTTATAAAGTTTTATAGCGGCATCTGTTTCTATCGGGCGGCTTAAATCCCACGTTTGCCCATCAACGCCAACAGAAAGCACTTCGCCTGCAAGGCGCGGACTGATGCTTTCAGCAATTTGCAAGCCCGTTACGCCTTTTTCAAACTGGCGCACAGAGCCGTCTGGGAATGTTATATTTATCATTTAAAATATTTTTTATTTTTTTATCAAAAAATCGTGCAAAGATACTGTTTTTTTTCAAAAAGATAATTTTTTAGTTATGAAAAAGGGAAAAAATGCCTACAAATGATTGATTTTCCAAAAAAAATTATTCTAAATTTTAAAAACATTTCTTACCTTTGCAGCGTGAAATAAACTTTTGCTTGAGATGGAATATATTGTCCTTATATTATTAATTTTACTTAACGGATTTTTTTCGCTGTCCGAAATCGCTATTGTTTCGAGCAAACGTCCTAAACTCGAAAATTTGCTGCATCAAGGCAAGCGCAGAGCGAGCGTTGCGTTGAAATTGAAGCGCAATTCTGAAAATTTTCTTTCTGCAATTCAGACAGGTATTACGCTTGTAAGTATGATTACAGGGCTTGTGGGTGGTAATAATCTCGCACGAAAACTTGAACCGCTGTTTGCTAATTTTAATTTCTTGAACGGTTTTACCAACGAAATCGCTCTTGTGGTTTCGATGATTTTAATTACTTATGTTTCAATAGTTTTCGGCGAACTTGTTCCCAAAACCATCGGCTTGAGCAAACCTGAAAAAATGGCGGCGGCGGTTGCTCCTGTTATTAATTTCCTTAGCCGCGTGCTGTTCCCTTTTGTGCGGTTGCTGTCGGTTTCTACAAGTGCAGTAAATCATTTTTTAGGAATAAAAAAACAAAATGAACAGTTTACCGAATTGGAATTGCGGCAAATGCTGCGCACAGCATCTTCACAAGGCGTTATTGAAGAAGAACAAAATGTTTTTCACGAAAATATTTTTAATTTTTCCGATAAAAAAGCCCAACATTTAATGACTTACCGTTCAGAAATTGAATGGATTGACATTAATTCCGAAAAAGAAATTATAAAAAAAGAACTTGACGAATTTTCGCACAGCAAAATTGTTGTTTGCAATAATGATTTGGATAATTTTCTTGGCGTTTTACAACTTAAAGATTATTACAAACAAATTTATTTGAAAAAAAACGCAAATATCCGCAAAATGCTTACCTCGCCGATTACCGTGCCCGAAACAGCAAGTGCGCAGTACGTTCTCGACCAACTTCGCGCCGATGAGAGCAAAATTTGCTTTGTAGTAAATGAGTTTGGCGGCTTGGAGGGAATAATTACGCTGTACGATGTTATGGAAAATATTGTCGGACAAATCCCAGAAAGCGGCGATGACCCTGATGTTTTTGTGCGCGAAGACGAATCTGTCCTTGTTAATGGAGATGCGCCTGTGGAAACGCTCGAAGGCATTATAAGTAATTTCACAGTTGATTTCGACAAAGTAAATTATCATACCGTTGCCGGCTTTGTGTTGAGTATTATTAATGAAATTCCGCAAGTGGGCTATGTCTTTAATTATCAGAATTATACATTTGAAATTATTGACATGGACGGACGTAGAATTGATAAAATTTTAATTAAGAAAAAAAATTCAACAGGTTTTTAAAAATTCAACGCAAGCCCTACCCCATTTGGAACAAGTTTTAATTGCAGCGTCGGCGTATCAAAAGCAGATTTTTGCCGTTTGCCAGAAAGATATTTATCATAAAAAACATCTTTTGTGTGGTTGCGTCTTGCGCCCGAAACAATATTAAACGGCAATCCTATTATTATTAATACTTCACCAATAGCAGCAAATTTCAAAGAAGATATAAACATTTGTTCATCTTTACTCATTATGCTGGCAACTGTAAGCCATAATCCTATACTTGAAACAATAACTCCTGTGTTTGTAAAAAAGCGCCCTGTTTTTCCCATTCTCATTCCCGAACGAAAATTAGAACAAGCCGTTTGGTCGTATTCCTGCATCAATTTTAACATATTTCTGTCCCTGATTTTGTAAAATTCTTCTTTGCTCATCAATGGGACTACAGGCTTTGTTTCAAGTTGAGAAGCCTTAATCTGCTTTGCTTGCCTCGCCTGCTGCAAACTGTCTTGCAAATGTTCATATTTTTCTTGATAAAACTTTTCCGCAGCAGAATTGGCGGCAACAGGCACTGCATTAACGCTTTGAACCTCATCTGCTCCGCTGAAAATATCCGACGAACGAAAAAAATAAGTTTCGCCTCCTGTCGATTTGATTTTCAACGATTTATCAGGATAACTTCCAATAATTTTCCCTGTAATAATTTGTCCGTTTTTAAGATAAACCGTATCTTGAACTTCTTGCGAAAAACAAGGGAAACAAACTATTAATGTAAAAAACAGTAAAATGATTTTTATTTTTTTCATATTGAATTCATTTTATATAAACATTGTGAATTATTTACAAATTTATAAGCGCAAAATTATACATTTTTTTATAACAAAAAAAATTTCGCTTAAATTTTGTATTTTTGTGCAAAAATTGCCCCAATTTTTTTTTAGAATACGATAAATAAAATAAATATTTGGCACGCTTTTTGCCAATAAAAAGTGGTTTTATTTTTTCTTTTTATTTTGGAAAAATTTTTAGAATATAAAAAAGAAAAAAATTATAATTTGAAATAAAAATAATTAAATTTAATAATAAAATAAAATTAATAAGAAATGAAAAAGACATTTTTGTTATTATTTGCATTTGCATCTTCTATGATTGCTATAAATGCACAAGATGCTCCGAAATCGTATGACGGAACAGCAAGTTTGGATAAAAAAACCTCCGGTCCGTGCGTTTCCATTAAGGTTGGCGCCGATGTGAAAACCGCGATGGCTGTTATGCAAGACCTTTTGAAAAAAGAAGGTTTTAAAGATGCGAAGAAAAAAGGCAACACTCTGCAAGCAGAAAAAACCGTTTTTCCTACAATCAGCACCGATTATTTGAATGTTTATTTTGGATTTGTTCAGGCGAGCAAAGACAAAAAAAATCCACAAACTATTGTTAATGTGTTTGTTTCCAAAGGAACTACAAACGACTTTGTAACGCAAAGCGCAGACCCGATGTTGAATGCGAATTTGAAAAATTTCCTTGACACAAAGTTCGCTCCTGCGACATACAACAACAATGTTGATAAACTGCGCGAAGCAAAACAAAAAGAAATTGACAAAACCAAAAACGAACTTGACAATTTGAATAAAACCATTGACAAGCGTACAAAAGACATTTCGGGCTACGAAAAAGACATTGACAAAGCAAACGACAATATCAAAAAAGCAAAAAGCGATATTGAAAGTTCAAAAAAACAAATTGAAACTTCAAAAGCGTTGCTGCAAAAACAACAGGATGAACTCAAGGCTATAAGATAATATTGGGTTGAAATTGATTAAATTATTAATAAGTGGAAATGGAGTGGTTTTTTAAACCATTCCATTTTTATTTTTTTAGCGATTTGAGAAAAAAATAAAAAATTGTTCCTAAAATTTTTTATTTATATGCGTGTAATTCAAAAATTTGATGTAACTTTGCACGCGATTTTAATAATAATAAAATTTTAACTCATATTATAAATGAATAAAACTCTATTTGCGCTGCTTGGCACGTTGATTTTGCTTGCTGGCTGCTCAAAAAACAAGTTTTCGCTTGAAGGAACTTTGCAGGATACGGCTGTATTCAACGGTAAAACCGTTTATTTGAATGATTTGGCAGATAGAAATTATGTACCGTTTGACAGTGCAGTGATTAAGAACGGAAAATTCTCAATATCAACTGTTTGCAACAATCCGCGCGTTGCTTTTTTGACTATAGAAATCAATCCTTACGATGAGCCTGTGGTTGTACCTGTTGTATTTGAACGCGGAAAAGTGGAATTTAAAATGACAGATAAGGCAACTTTTTTAAGTGGAACGCCGCAAAATGTTGTTTTACAGAAATTTGCAGAAACAGAAACAAATCTTTGGCAAAAACTCGGAAATTATAAAATTCAGTTGCAGGCAGATTCTACAATGGCGGACAGTGCGCGAGTTTTACTTGCTATTAACATGGAAGAACTTGTAAATAAGGAATATGGCGAAAAAACATTTGAACTTGCAAAACAAAATGCTAACAATGCGATTGGAAAATATATTTTTCTGCAAACATATTTTTATTACAAACCAGCAATGATTGACGAAATTATTGCTTTGATGGACGATAATGTAAAAAAAACTCCAAAAATAGAGGCAATTATGGCAAATAATGAATTGACAAAATCGCTGAGCAACGGCGTAAAATATATTGATTTTAAAGCAACGACTTCACAGGGCGATACTCTTGCGCTTTCCGATGTTGTTGGAAAAACTGAGTATGTGCTTTTAGATTTTTGGGCATCTTGGTGTCCGAGTTGCATTGCAGAATTTCCCGCATTAAAGCAAGTTTATGAAAAAAACAAAGGGCGGATAGAAATTGTGGGCGTTTCGCTTGATAATGATAAGGAAAAATGGATAAAAAACGGAATTGAAAAATACAATTTACCGGGCAAACAGGTTTGCAACCTTGCCGAATGGAACGATAATATTGTAAAATCTTACGCTGTCAATTCTATTCCGTGCATTTATTTGATTGATAAAAACGGAAAAATTGTTGCCGCAAAAACCACTTTGGGCGAAGTAAGAGCAATACTTTCGGGCGTAAAATAAATTTTTTTAAAAAAAATAAATAAAAAACCTGCAAATGTTTTATAATCAAATAAAAATGCATAAATTTGCAGCCTAAAAAATTTTAGAACTCAAAATAAGTTTAACCATATTAATAATTTTATTAAAATGACAAAAGCAGATATTGTAAATGAAGTCGCCCGCAAAACAGGCGTAGAAAAAGTAACCGTTATCAGAACGGTTGAAGCGTTTATGGAATCCGTTAAAGGTTCATTGGCGAAAAAAGACAACGTGTATTTGAGAGGTTTTGGTAGTTTTATTGTCAAAGAACGCGCTAAAAAAACAGCGCGTAATATCTCAAAGAACACATCTATTGTTATTCCTGCGCACAATGTAGCGGCTTTTAAACCTGCAAAATCGTTGGCAAAAGCCGTAAGGTAATTTATTTTTTAAATTTTTATTATTAACAAAAAGGAATTGATAAGATGCCAAGCGGGAAAAAGAGAAAAAGACATAAAATGTCTACGCACAAGCGTAAAAAACGTCTTCGCAAGAACAGACATAAGAAAAAATAAACGTTTGTGATTGACCATTTAGAAAGTGAAAACAAATATAGGGATTGAAAAATCTTTATATTTGTTTTTTGCACGGACACACATATCATTGATTTTTAATAAATTGAAAGTCAATGATTTATGACAATGAGAAGTAATTTGGCAAACATTGTTTGTGAATTTACTGTTTTTTTTATAAAAAATAAATTTAGGAGATAAACGTGAATAGCGAATTGATTGTAGATGCACGTGCATCAGGAATTTCCATAGCGCTCACTGACGACAAAAAATTAATAGAACTGAACGAAGAAGCACGTACAGAGCAATTTTCGGTAGGTAATATTTATTTGGGAAAAATAAAAAAAATTATGCCCGGACTCAATGCAGCGTTTGTAGATGTTGGTTACGAAAAAGACGCTTTTCTGCATTATCTTGATTTAGGTCTGAATTTCAGGACTTTACAGTATTTTACACAACAGGCGCTTAATGACCGGAAGCGAGTGCCTGTTATCACAAAAGTAAAAACGCTTCCGGAATTAGAAAAACAGGGAAGCATAACAGAGGTTATCGCTTCGGGACAGGAAATATTGGTACAGGTATCCAAAGAGCCGATTTCGACCAAAGGACCGCGTCTTACAGCGGAAATTTCCATCGCAGGACGATTTTTGATACTGATTCCGTTTTCGGACAAAGTGTCAGTGTCGTCAAAAATCAACAGCAATGCCGAACGCTCACGCCTGAGGCAACTTGTGCAAAGCATTAAGCCAAAGGGATTTGGAGTAATTATCAGAACTTCGGCAGAAGATATTAAAGTTGCCGAACTTGATGGCGAACTGAAATTGTTGCTCAAACGTTGGGAAGATTCAATAGCAAAAGCGCAACGTTCAAAAGGCGTAACGCTCATTCATGAAGAAATGGGGCGGGCAGTCGGATTGATTCGCGATTTATTCACGCCCGATTTTACAAATATCTATGTTAATGATGCAGAGATATTTAACGAAATCAAGCAGTACGTTGAACTTATCGCGCCTGAACACAAAGACATCGTCAAACTTTATAATGACGAGTTGCCGATTTTCGACCATTTTGGCATAACAAAGCAGATAAAATCGTCTTTTGGCAAAACAATTTCGCTAAAAAAAGGCTCGTATCTAATTATTGAACGCACTGAGGCGCTTTACAGTATTGATGTTAATAGCGGCAACCGTTCAATTTCGACCAACGGACAGGAAGACAATGCTTTGGAAGTTAATTTGGCGGCTGCCGATGAAATAGCGCGGCAATTGCGTTTGCGAGATATGGGAGGCATTATTATAGTTGATTTTATTGACCTTCACAAATCGGAAAACCGCAATATTGTTCTCAATCGCATGCGCGAAAATATGTCTGGAGATCGCGCACGGCATAATATTTTGCCGTTGAGTAAATTTGGAATTATGCAGATAACACGCCAAAGAGTGCGTCCTGCTGTCGAAATTACTGTTGAAGAGACCTGCCCTACCTGTTTGGGAAAAGGAAAAATACGACCTTCAATTCTTTTTACAGACCAATTGGAAAGTAAAATTGATTTGTTGGTTAATAAATTGAAAGTCAATAAGTTTGTATTGCACATTCACCCATTTGTTTATGCTTATATTTCAAAAGGAATGTTTTTTACAAGCATACAAAGTAAATGGAAACGCAAATATTCGCACAAAGGAAAAATTATTCCTTCTGAAAAACTTGGATTTTTGCAATATAAATTTTACGACCAATTTGGCACTGAAATAGACCTTCAGGAAGAAGTAGAAAAAATTTCGTAACAGATTAATAATCAGCAAATATGCTGACTAATCATTAATAACTCGAAAATGTGAAATAACTTTTTCGAGTTATTTTTTTGTAATATCTTCATAAATTTTTAGCAACAATTTTTCAATTTCGGCAACAACATCGCTTGATGTTCCGTTGGCATTATTTACCAAAACAGCAAAAGAATAAGTTTTGCCGTCCGCCGTATCCAAATAGCCCGCATAACAGCGTACATTTGAAATTGAGCCGCTTTTCATACGCACTTTCCCTGCTAAAACGCTCTTTTTCAGCACATTTTTTACCGTTCCTTCAATGCCGGCAGCAGGCAAGCAATATTTGAATTGCCCAGCATAACGGCTTTTATTCTGCATATAATTTAAAAGCGAAACAACAAAATTTGCCGAAACGCCGTTTTTTGGCGACAAACCCGAACCGTCGTACATAATTAACTGTTCCACAGGAAGTTGCTTGCTTTTCCAAAACGATTTTACAACCGCCGCTGCATTGGCAGAAGTTGAAATTTCGTATTTTGTAAGCGCCAACTGCTTAAAAATATGTTCTGCAAAATGATTATTGCTCGCAAAATCTGTAATTTTAATAATGTCAATCAATTTTGGAGAAACACGTTTGTAAAGTAAAACAGGTAAATTAGTTGAATTTGTAAGCAAAATGTCATTATTTTCTATAAAAATATTATTTTCTTCTAATTTTTTTATAAAATCTGAACGCAAAACATCGGCAGGATACGGCATTGAACCTCTGATTGAAAAGACATCGTAATTGGCAGGAATTGTGCCGTAAAGTTCTCTGTTGTAGTTCATTGGCAAACCACAAATATAGGCGTTATCGCTGCTGCCTTTTACGGCAAGCAAAAAATTGGTAAATTGCAAACCTTCAATATGAGGAATTGTACGCAAAATTTGCGGTTGCGTACCTGCCGAGTCGGATTTCAGTTGCAAAACGTAAGAATTATCTTTGTAAGAAATTCCATAAACTCCTGATGCATAATAATTTCCAATATCTTCCCAAAGCCAGCGCGAATTTACAGCATCAGTTTGACTAAAACGCGATTCGTCAATTATAATTTTACCTTTA
>JGI20171J14444_1000120_pt1 | contig 26232 bp, 42 predicted proteins | sample TergutNc150P4_FD_14444 | JGI IMG/M metagenome (IMG submission 14444) | reverse complement strand
TGAGCCTGAAAAATGCCCAATTAGTAATCAAACTTCCCGAAGTGGAAAAGAACGATACGCTGCCCGAAAATTTTAAAGCAGAGGCAGTAAGGACTGTTCCGATTGAAGATATAGGCGTAATGGTGATTGATAACAAGCAAATTACCTTTACTTCGGGTTTGATGGAGGCGTTGCTTGAGAATAATTGTGCGGTTATCACTTGTGACAGTCGCTCAATGCCGCAAGGTTTGTTGCTGCCGTTGGAGAGGAATACGACACAAAGTGAACGTTTTACAGTACAAATAGAGGCATCTCTTCCGTTGAAAAAGCAGTTGTGGCAGCAAACCGTGCAGGCTAAAATCACCAATCAGGCTGCGGTTTTGCAAACGATACGAAGTTTACCCATAAAAAATATGCAAAAATGGGCAAATGAAGTCAAAAGTGGTGATTCGGACAATCTCGAAGGTCGTGCGGCTGTGTTTTATTGGAAAAATCTTTTTCCTGATATTGAGGATTTTACAAGGGGTAGGGAAGGAGTCCCGCCAAATAATCTGTTGAATTATGGTTATGCCATTTTGCGGGCGGTAGTGGCGCGGGCATTGGTGGCGAGCGGATTATTACCTACTTTGGGTATTCATCACCACAATCGTTATAATGCTTATTGTCTGGCAGATGATATTATGGAACCGTATCGTCCGTTTGTGGATAAATTGGTGGTGGAAATCGTTGACAGTAAGGTAAATATTGCGGAATTATCAAAAGAAATAAAGGCAAAATTGTTGCAAATTCCGGTTTTAGATGTTACGATAAACGGCGAACGCAGTCCGCTGATGATTGCCGCAGGACAAACAACCGCCTCATTGGCAAAATGTTACTTGGGAAAATCGCGGAAAATTGTATATCCGAGTTTTTTATAAATGATAAATTTTAAATATTGAATTGAAAATTGATAATGGAAAAAATAATAAATTTTTTTAAGAAAATTTACACTTTTGTATTTTTTGATATTTGGAGACTTACCGAAAACGAACTCACACGTGCGCAGAAGTTTATTTTCAAACTTATTAAAACTGTTTTTATAGCCATTCGAGGTTATATAGACGACAAACTTTCGGTCAAAGCTTCTGCGCTGACTTATTCAATTTTGTTTGCTGCCGTGCCGCTGATAGCGCTTGTAATTTCTATTTCCAAAGGTTTTGGAGTAGAACAAAAAATTCAAAATATGTTAAGCGAAACTTTTTTGGGCAAATATAATCTCGTCCCCGAAGTAATGGGATTTGTCGAGAAATATCTGCAAACAATGGGTGGTGGACTGTTTGTGGGCATCGGAATTGTGATTTTGTTTTGGTCGGTGTTGAGTTTTTTTATGCAAGTAGAGGCGGCGTTCAACGAAATTTGGCAGGTAAAAAAATCGCGTTCAATTTTCAGACAATTTACAGTTTATTTTTCAGCAATAATTGTAATTCCTGTTCTGATTGCATTTTCAAGCGGCTTGTCGGTTTTTATCAAAACTCAACTCGCCAATAGTTTTCTGTATAATGTGTTCAGTCCGTTGCTCAGTTTTGGGGTAAAACTTATTCCTTATGTAGTCAATTGGATTGTTTTTACCCTGCTTTATATGATGATGCCAAATACGAAGGTAAAATTTGTAAATGCCTTAATAGCAGGATTTTTCACAGGTACAATATTTCTTATTTTTCAAAATCTTTACATTAGCGGACAAATCAATCTGACGCGCTACAACGCTGTTTATGGCAGTTTTGCAGCAATTCCGCTGTTGCTGTTTTTTATTTATATTTCGTGTTTAATAATTCTTTTGGGTGCGGAGATTTCGTATGCTTTGCAAAATATTCATTTCTTTGATTTTGAGACAGATACAAAAAATATAAGCATTCGTTACAAAAATTTTATTACCGTTTTTATTACCTATTTAATTGTAAAACGATTTGAAAACGAAGAACCACCGCTCTCTAATGATGATATTGCACAAAATTACGTTTTGCCGATTCGGCTGGTAAATGCTGTTTTGACGCAACTTACCGATTCAGATATTCTTGTAGAAGTTAATGACGAAAAACGCAGAATTAATTCCTACCAACCTGCTTTTGATATTAATTTGCTTACAATCAGCAAGTTGTTTGACAAACTTAATACAACAGGCTCGGAAATGTTTCTTAATTCAAAACATAAACTTATTACGCCTTTTTGGGATAGATACTTGAAAATAAGTAATTTACAAAACGAAAATGTCGGAAATATTTTGATAAAAGATATAATGGATGAAGATTTTGATTTAATAACCGAAGATTAATAATTATTTCCACCGTCCTATTCCAAATTTTTCATCAGAATGCACAGTGCCTTCCGGCTCTACGTGAATGCGTATATCATACACATTTTCAATGCATTTGCAAATATTTTCCTCAACTTGATTTGCAATTTTGTGTGCCTCATTAAGCGAACAGTTTCCATCTGCTTCAATATCCAAACTTATCAAATACATTCCACCTGTTGTACGAATACGCACACGATGTGGATTTTTTGCACCAGCCGTTGCATCAACTGCTTCAAAAACACTATCGTAAACGGCGGTGTCGTTGATGCTGTCCATCAATTCCGTATTGGAATCAAGAAAAATCGAAATCGCGGTTTTTAATATAAATAAACTGATAATGATGCCTGTGATGGCATCGAGAACAGGCATTCTCAAGATAAAAGTAAAAAACAGTCCGACAAGTACGCCGCAAGAAATCAACACATCGTTTCGCATATTTTTGGCGTTTGCAATGAGCATGGTGCTTGCAATCCGCTTACCCGCGCGGAATTGGTAAAACGAAAGCGCGAGTTTTCCGAAAATTGAAAAAATCGTAACCACAATTGCCAATGTTTCAGGCATTGGACGTTCAACACTCCAAAAAGTTGCATGCACAGAACTGATAAGCATCTGAATGCCTGCATAAAAAATCACAAACGAAAGGATTTTTGAGGCAATTCCTTCGGCTTTTTCGTAACCATAAACGTATTTCAAATCAGGCGGGCGGCTGACAATACGTGCGGTAAAAACCATCACAATAGACACCACAACATCTGTTGCCGAATCTATCCCATCGCTGATAACCGCCAAACTGCCTGTGAGAAAACCAATTACAAGTTTCATTAGCGACAATATCGCATTTCCAATGGTGCTAACCCACGAAGCACGCAACATTATTTTATTTTTATTTTCCAAAACAGTAGATTTTTATAAAAAATAATGTGCAAAAATACGGAAATTTTTGATTTAAGTTAAAAATGATTGCGTTTTTTTATTAAAAAGTAAAATGAAAAAGAAAAAGAAAAACAGAACATTGATTTTACCGCGCGAGATTGATATTTCAGCAGGTAAAATGACTTACGGACAACGTATCGAACTCGGCAAAATCTTTGAAAATGCCGAAACAAACGAGTTACGGAAATTTGAGCAGGTTTTTGAATGTATGCACAAATTCACGCCGTTGAAATGGGCAAAAGTAAAAGACTTGACTTTCAAAAGCGACACAGACGCTAAACGCTGGGCATATTTTGTAACAAAAAAGATACGCGAAGAAGGAACAGAACTTTACCGCAGCAAGCGCACAGAAGATATTTTTGAAACGCCCGTAGCGGATTTTACAGAGCGGTTGGCGGAGCGCATTGCGGGTGTATTTCAGACAAGAATTGAAAATGAGATATTTAATTTTTGATATTTTCAACTTTTGGTTGTGATTTATCATTATTATTATTTTTTTTAAACCATTTGTCTGCTCTCTCACACAAAACTGTGATAATTCCAAAAATTAAAATTGTAAATATAGTTCCTATACAATCGTTCATAACGTTAATTGTTAACGTTATTTATTTGCAAAAATACAAATAAAATTTTAAATAAAAAAATAAATTTAAAATATTTAACATAAAAAATTATGGCAGACAGTAAAGAAAAAAAAGTTTTGCTTGACGTGCAAATCAAAGCAACTGATGCGCTGAAAGGTTTAGCAACATATCCATTATGCTTTCGAGTTGTACTTTATGATGCGAAAACCAATGGCGTTGCCTTTAAATTGTGTCATCGGCAATGACACAATTTTATTATTTTGATTATCAATTTCTTGTATTTGTGCCATTGGCAATGACACAAATTTTGCAGACGAATATGTTTCATAAAACTGTTTCACTCGATATAGACCTCTACGGTTAAATCCTTTAATTTCAGGATACTTCTGTTGAATAAAATCAGCAAGTTCAGCAACCGTTTTATCTCCCCATACGGAATTGGAAAGTTGCATAGTGAGATATTGACCAATATTCCAATACAAGTTAATCATTTCAACGTTAATTGACATGAAAACATTGCTTTGTACACTTTGTAATCGAGTGTACAATTTCTTGAAACTGCTTTTGTTTATTGTCATTTGTTAACATAAGAACGAATTTTTAGACAAGTACAAAATTACGCTTTATTTTGAAATTATTCAAATAAAAAATTCCACTGAACTTGTTGCGGGGTAATAACGTTCAAATTCGCACAAAATTGTTTGCGGGCTACTGCCGCCATTGCGCCAAACCGCCCGTTATCGGCTGGCATTTCTTATATTAAAAATCATTTATTTCAATTTCAAATTATTTAAAATCTCTCTTATGTCAAGATGATAATTGCAGAGGTATAAACAGATTCAAAAACTTATTTTACAACAGAAATTTCGTTTACAATTATTTCAAACGAATAATCATTGGGGTCGCCTGTTTTCTTTTTACGTGCTTTGGCGGCATCTTGGGCTTCGTTCATTGAATTTTCACGCATTTTTTGGAACGCAGGATTGTTACTGAATATCCTTTTTGCCTTGATTTTCCTGTTCCTGTTTGAGAGTTTTTTCCCAATCTTTGTTTGTGTAATGAACGATGCCTTTTATGGCAAATTTGGTGTTTACGTCGTGTTTTTGTCCTTTTGAATCATAAATTTCCACATCAGAAAGTGAAAATTTTTCAGGTAACCACAAATAATTAGCCTCTTTTCCAAAGTTTATTTTTGCTTGTGCAAAAGCATCTTGTTTTTGTTGCCAATTTGAATTTGTCAAACCAACTGTAATTTTGCCATTACTTACCAATGTGCCACCCGCTCTACCAGATACAATGGCAATATAACCAACAAGTTCCACTTCTTTCCCGTCGTTTGTGTAACTCGAATTTAGTTCTTTAACCAATTTGTTCGTTGTGCTATCGCCGCCACAAGAAGTCAAAATCGCTACAACAATCAGCGAACTTAAAATACTCATAATCATTACTTTTTTTATTTTTATTTATAATTTATAGTTAATAATATTTTCAAAACATTGCCACTTTCGTTTCTCGGCTTCTCTGTCTCACGCTGGGTACGCCGCTTGCCTACAACTCATAAATACACGCAAAAATACATATTTCTTTTGAATCCGCAATTTTTTTTCGTTTTGCCGAATTTTTTAACAAAAACATAAAAAAATAATTAAGATATTGCTTATTAGCATTATGCTAATGATTTTTTTGAATTTCATTTTTGAAAAATTGCCCTAATTTTACGGTGTTTTTTAGATAAATAAAAAATAATTAAAATTTTTTCAAAAAAGATTTGGTAAATAAAAAATAATGTAGTACTTTTGCAGCCCCAATTTTACAAATTGTCTGTTAGGTATTTTAGTAAACATTGGACGTTTCAAAAGAACGAATGACTCTTTTTTTGAAACAAAAATCACTAATAATCAATAAATTAATGAGTCAAAAAATCAGAATTAAACTCAAATCGTATGACCATAATTTGGTCGACAAATCAGCAGAACGGATAGTAAAAACCGTTAAGGCGACAGGTGCAGCAGTAAGCGGACCAATTCCCTTGCCAACACACAAGCGTATTTTCACAGTCAATCGCGCAACATTTGTAAATAAAAAAGCGCGCGAACAGTTTGAACTTGCTTCTTACAAACGCCTTATTGATATTTTTGGTTCAACGCCAAAAACCGTTGATGCGCTGATGAAACTTGAATTGCCCAGCGGGGTAGAAGTAGAAATTAAAGTGTAATTTATTTGCAGATTTGAATATTCGGTTGTTTGATAAAATTCAAACGCCGCAACAAACAAATAATCAAATAGATAAAAATAAATAAAAATTGAAATGCCGGGATTAATAGGAAAAAAAATCGGAATGACATCCGTTTTCAGTGCCGACGGGAAAAACGTACCGTGCACTGTTATAGAAGCAGGTCCTTGTGTTGTTACTCAAATTAAAACGGTAGAAAATGACGGCTATGCTGCTTTGCAGTTGGGTTTTGAGGAAAAAACCGCAAAACATACCAACAAAGCCGAAGCAGGTCATTTTAAAGCCGCCTCAGTAGCGCCGCAAAGACACTTGGTTGAGTTCAATGAATTTGAAAAAGAGTACAAGGCAGGTGAAAAAATCACCGTTGTCGACCTTTTTGCAGAAGATACATTTGTAGATGTAATCGGAACATCAAAAGGTAAAGGATTTCAGGGCGTTGTAAAACGTCACGGATTTGGTGGTGTTGGTCAGCAAACGCACGGTCAGCACAATCGTTTGCGCGCACCAGGTTCGTTGGGCGCAAGTTCATATCCCGCTCGCGTATTCAAAGGAATGCGTATGGCAGGGCGTATGGGCGGCGACCGCGTTACCGTGCAGAATTTGGCAATAATAAAAGTAATTCCCGAACACAATCTTTTAATGGTAAAAGGTTCTGTTCCGGGCGCAAAAGGTTCAATTGTTTATATTAATAAATAAAAGGTATGGAATTGGAAGTATTAAATATTGAAGGTAAAAGCACAGGGCGTAAAGTTACGCTCAATGATGCTGTGTTTGGAATTGAGCCAAACGACCACGCCATTTATTTAGATGTAAAACAATATATGGCTAATCAGCGTCAGGGAACGCACAAAGCAAAGGGAAGAAGCGAAGTTGCGGGTTCAACCCGTAAATTAGGACGGCAAAAAGGCAGCGGCGGCGCACGTCCGGGTGATATTAAATCGCCTGTTCGCGTCGGCGGAGGTCGTATTTTTGGACCTGTTCCGCGTTTGTATCGTTTCAAACTTAATAAAAAAGTAAAACTGCTTGCACGCAAATCTGCTTTGAGTTATAAAGCGCAAAAAAACGCTATCTGTGTTGTCGAAAATTTGAATTTCGATGCGCCTAAAACGAAAAATTTCGTAGCATTGACAAAAAATCTCAATATAAGCGACCGTAAGGCGTTGCTTGTTTTGCCAGTGCAGAATGACAATGTGTATTTGTCGGCTCGCAACTTGCCTCGCGTAAAAGTGATGACAGTTGCCGATTTGAATACTTATGCAATAATGCACGCACAATCTTTGGTAATTTCCGAAGATGCAGTGTCGGTTTTTGAACAACAATTTAAAGCGTGAAAAAGGAGGAAAATCAATGTCAGTAATCATTAAACCAATAGTTACAGAAAAAATGACTCGCATTGACGAAACAGTCAATCGCGCGATAGAACGGGAAAAGTCCAAACCGACCAAACATCAACTTGGCAGCCGTCATCGTTACGGATTCCGCGTTTTGCGCGATGCCAACAAGATTGAAATCAAAAAAGCGGTCGAAGATATGTACGAAGTAACGGTTGAAGAGGTAAATACAATTATTGTTGCACCAAAACGCCGCCAGCGTTATACCAAAGCAGGAGTAACGAAAGGAGCGACTTCGGCATACAAAAAAGCAATCGTAACTCTCAAAGAAGGCGATACGATAGATTTTTATTCTAATATTTAATTGATTAAAATTATATCGGAATAAAACATTAAATATTTTTTTGAAATAAATAAAAAATTAAGATAGATACAGAAAAATGGCTGTACGCAAATTAAAACCCACAACGCCGGGACAGCGGCACAAGATTATCGGTACGTTCGAGACGGTTACGGCGAGCGCACCGGAGAAATCGCTGGTGTCGGGGCATCGTAAATCGGGTGGTCGTAATAATGAAGGAAAAATGACCATGCGCTATATCGGTGGCGGACACAAACGAAAATACAGGGTTATTGACTTTAAACGTAACAAAGACGGCATTCCTGCAACGGTAAAAACAATCGAATACGACCCCAACAGGTCGGCTCGCATTGCACTGTTGTTTTATGCCGATGGCGATAAACGGTACATACTTGCTCCTAACGGATTGCAAGTAGGACAGACGGTTCTTTCGGGTGCAGAGGCTGCACCCGAAGTAGGCAACGCACTTCCAATGGCGATTATTCCGCTTGGAACAGTGATTCACAACATTGAACTCCGTCCCGGACAGGGTGCGGCAATGGTACGCTCGGCAGGAACTTTTGCGCAACTGACTTCGCGTGAAGACAAGTACGCAATTATCAAACTACCTTCGGGTGAAGTGCGCAAAGTGCTTGCAACATGCAAGGCAACGGTAGGCAGCGTAGGTAACTCTGACCACGGGTTGGAACGCTCAGGAAAGGCTGGTCGTTCGAGATGGCTCGGACGCCGTCCGCGTGTAAGAGGCGTAGTAATGAACCCTGTTGATCATCCGATGGGTGGCGGTGAAGGACGTGCATCTGGCGGACATCCTCGCTCACGTAAAGGATTGTTGGCTAAAGGATACAAAACACGTGCGCCAAAACGCCAATCTAATCAATATATTATTGAAAGACGTAAAAAATAATTAATAAGAAGTAAATAATATGAGCCGTTCATTAAAAAAAGGACCGTATATCAACTTAAAACTCGAAAAGAAAGTTTTGGGTATGAACGAAACAGGCAAAAAGTCGGTTATTAAAACTTGGGCAAGGGCGTCAATGATTTCTCCCGACTTTGTAGGTCATACAATAGCAGTTCACAATGGAAATAAATTTATTCCTGTGTATATTACAGAAAACATGGTGGGACACAAACTTGGCGAATTTTCGCCGACCCGCATTTTCAGAGGACACGCAGGCAATAAGAAAAAATAATTAATTCCATTGAAATTTCACTAATTATATTAAAAGAATTAGAAAAAATGCGAAGAAAAAAAATAGCAGCCAACGCAAGAAAAGAAGCCAACAAAACGCTTTATTTCGCAAAACTTAAAGATGTACCTACCTCGCCGCGCAAAATGCGATACGTGGCAGATATGATTCGCGGAATGGAAGTCAATAGAGCATTGGGCGTTTTGAAATTCTCAAACAAAGAGGCATCGGCTAAAATGGAAAAACTGTTGAAATCGGCTATTTCCAACTGGGAACAGAAATCGGAACGCAAAGCCGATAACGTCAATTTATATGTAAGCAAAGTTTATGTGGATTCGGCAACGATGCTCAAACGCCTTCGTACCGCTCCGCAGGGACGCGGTTATCGTATTCGCAAACGCTCGAATCACGTAACATTGTTTGTTGATGAAAAAAATCTGAATACTAACGATAACGAAAAAAAAGCAGTAAAAAATGGGACAGAAAACTAATCCAATAAGTAATCGCTTGGGTATTATTCGCGGTTGGGACTCGAATTGGTACGGCGGAAAAAACTACGGCGACACAATTCTTGAGGACAGCAAAATCCGCAAATATCTTAACGCCCGCCTTGCAAAAGCAAGCGTTTCGCGAATCGTTATCGAACGTACTCTCAAACTTGTTACAATTACGGTTTGCACCGCCCGTCCTGGACTTATTATCGGAAGAGGCGGAAAAGACGTTGATACTTTGAAAGAAGAATTGAAAAAAATTACCGATAAGGAAATTCAAATCAATATTTTTGAAGTAAAACGTCCAGAAATAGATGCAGTAATTGTAGCCAATAATGTTGCTCATCAAATTGAAGGCAAAGTGGCTTATCGCCGTGCTGTGAAAATGGCAATTGCCTCAACAATGCGTGCAGGAGCAGAAGGCATCAAAATTCAGGTGTCGGGGCGTCTAAACGGTGCCGAAATTGCTCGTTCGGAAATGTATAAAGAAGGCAGAACGCCTTTGCACACTTTCCGTGCCGACATCGACTATTGCCATGCCGAAGCGTTGACAAAAGTGGGAATTATCGGAATAAAAGTTTGGGTTTGCCGTGGAGAAGTTTATGGCAAAAAAGACCTTACGCCTAATTTCACATCAACAGAAAGAAGCGGCGACCGCCGCGAGCGTGGTTCGCGCTATGGCGACAGAGAAAGAGGAGAACGCGGCGAAAAAGGCGGCGGCTTCCGCAAACGCCGTGATGACCGCAGTGAAAGACCCAGCAGAGGCGGCGGAGAACGCCGCGAACGCAGAGATAATAAGAAATAACTGTTTAAATTTATAATAGATTTAAAAGAGAATTATGTTACAACCGAAAAAAACTAAGTTCAGAAGACAGCAGAAAGGGCGTATGAAAGGCAACGCCCAGAGAGGCAACCAATTGGCATTCGGTTCTTTTGGAATTAAATCATTAGAATCTAAATGGTTAACAGGTCGTCAGATTGAAGCAGCACGTGTGGCTGTAACTCGTCATATGCAACGTCAAGGACAAATTTGGATACGAATTTTCCCCGACAAACCTATTACCAAAAAACCCGCAGAAGTGCGTATGGGTAAAGGTAAAGGTGCGCCTGAAGGATTTGTAGCCCCTGTTACTCCCGGACGTATGCTTATTGAAGTAGAGGGCGTTCCTTTCGATATTGCAAAAGAAGCACTTCGTTTGGCTGCGCAGAAATTACCCGTAACAACGAAATTCGTTATACGATACGACTATGATGCAACTCAAAATGTATAATCTTTAAAATTAATTTTTAAAATAAAATGAAAATAAAAGAAGTAAGAGAGTTGACAACTTCAGAAATAAGAGAAAGATTGGAAGCCGAAAAAGCGCGCTTAACCAACTTGAAAATAAATCACTCGATATCGCCGCTTGACGACAATTCGCAGATTAGTAAAACAAGGCGCGACATCGCCCGCTTTGCTACCGAATTGCAGTTGCGCGAATCGAATAACAAATAATACACATAAGTTCTGATGGAAAATATAAGAAATTTAAGAAAAGAAAGAACAGGTGTAGTTTTCAGCAATAAGATGGACAAAACCATTACTGTTGCCGTCAAATGGAAAGAAAAACACCCTATTTATGGTAAATTTGTGAGCAAGACAAAAAAATATCATGCTCACGATGAAAAGAACGATTGCAATATCGGCGACACTGTTCGCATAATGGAAACGCGTCCGTTGAGCAAAACAAAACGCTGGCGTGTGGTAGAAATTATTGAAAGGGTTAAATAATTATGATACAGCAAGAAACAAGATTAACAGTAGCCGACAATAGCGGCGCGAAAGAAGCCCTTTGCATAAGAGTATTAGGCGGCACAGGCAGACGCTACGCCTCTGTGGGCGACGTTATAGTTGTTGCAGTCAAAAGCGTAATACCTTCGGCGGAACTCAAAAAAGGAGTTGTTTCAAAAGCCGTTGTTGTGCGTACTAAAAAAGAAATTCGCCGCGCTGATGGTTCGTACATTCGTTTTGACGACAATGCCTGCGTGCTTTTGAACAATGCTGGCGAAATTCGCGGCAGTCGTATCTTCGGACCTGTAGCACGCGAACTGCGTACTACAAATATGAAAATAATTTCACTTGCACCTGAAGTTCTTTAATAAATTTACTGTTTAACACAATTTTTAATTAAAAGTAAAATAATGAGTAAATTACACATAAGAAAAGGCGATACCGTATTTGTAAATACAGGCGATGACAAGGGAAAAACAGGTCGCGTGCTTAAAGTGTTTGTAAAAGAGCAGCGAGCCATTGTTGAAGGCATCAACATTGTGTCTAAAAGTGCGAAACCAAACGCGAAAAAGCCGCAAGGCGGAATGGAAAAGAAAGAAGCTTCTGTTCATATTTCAAATTTGAACCTTGTCGAAGGAGGAAAACCCATCCGCACGCTGCGCAAAAGCAATGCCGATGGAAAATTAGTACGAATTTCTAAAAAATCAGGTAAAGAAATTTAAAAGAAATGAATACAGCAAGTTTAAAAAAAGATTATAAAGAACGTGTAGTTCCCGCTTTGATGAAAGAATTTGCCTATACGTCTGTTATGCAAGTTCCCCGACTTGAAAAAATAGTTCTCAATCAGGGACTTGGGCAGGCTACAGCCGATAAGAAAATCATAGAAGTGGCAATCAACGAAATGACCACAATCACAGGTCAGAAAGCCGTTGCCACTGTGTCCAAAAAAGACATTTCAAATTTTAAAGTGCGTAAAAAAATGCCTATAGGCGTGCGCGTAACCCTTCGCGGCGAGCGTATGTACGAATTTTTGGAACGCCTCGTGCGCGTGGCTTTGCCGCGTATCCGCGATTTTAAAGGAATTGAAAACAAACTTGACGGACGTGGAAATTACACATTAGGAATCGAGGAACAGATTATTTTCCCCGAAATCAACATCGACACCATTACCAAACTTTTGGGAATGAATATTACGTTTGTTACTACCGCCAAAACCGATGAAGAAGGTTTTGCCTTGTTGAGAGAATTTGGTTTACCTTTTAAGAAAAATTAAAAAAAAGTATGGCAAAAGAATCAATGAAAGCCCGCGAAGTAAAAAGAGCCGCGATGCACGCCAAATATGCTGAAAAACGCAAAAAACTGATTGCCGAAGGCAATTACGACGCTTTGCAAAGTATTCCAAAAAACGCATCGCTGGTGCGTTTGCACAACCGTTGTAAAATTACGGGTCGCCCAAAAGGATATATGCGTCAGTTTGGAATTTCGCGTATTCAGTTCCGCGAAATGGCATCGAAAGGACTTATTCCGGGAGTGAAAAAGGCAAGTTGGTAAAAATAATGTAAAATCAACCTTCGCTTTTATTTTAATTATTAAAAAAGTGAATGGAAATTTAAAAAATAAATAAATATTGTCCTGACAGTCAGGATTAATTTAAAAATAATAAAAAAATGACAGACCCAATAGCAGATTATTTAACAAGAGTAAGGAATGCCATTAAGGCAAAACATCGCGTTGTGGAAATTCCTGCATCAAATCTGAAAAAAGAAATGACGAGAATATTATTTGAAAAAGGATATATTCTCAACTACAAGTATGTAGAAGATGGTCCGCAGGGCGCAATAAAAATCGCCCTCAAATACGACCCCGTTAATAAAGTTAATGCTATCAAGAAATTGATTAGAGTATCAACGCCCGGTTTGCGTCAGTATGTTGGCTACAAAGAAATGCCGCGTGTGCTGAACGGATTGGGGATTGCCATTGTTTCAACTTCAAAAGGAGTTATGACCGACAAAGAAGCACGTAACCTCAAAGTAGGCGGCGAAGTTTTATGTTATGTACATTAATAAATAAGGAGAAAAACAATGTCAAGAATAGGAAAATTACCAATAGTATTGCCAAAGGGAGTTTCGGTAGATGTGAAAGACAACGTTGTAACCGTTAAAGGACCAAAAGGCGAACTCAAGCAGGCAGTTAATCCTGCTATCAAAGTAGAAGTTGAAAATGGCGAAATGAAAATAAGCCGCCCAAACGACGACAAACAAAATCGTGCGTTTCACGGACTTTATCGCGCATTGATTAATAATATGGTTGTTGGCGTGTCCGAAGGTTACACAAAAACACTTGAACTTGTCGGCGTTGGTTATCGTGTTTCAAATCAGGGACAGGTACTCGAATTTGCCTTAGGTTATTCACATAATATTTTTGTGAAATTGCCTGACGAAATCAAAGTGGAAACAAAGTCGGAACGTAATCAGAATCCGCTTGTTATACTTACAAGCGCCGACAAGCAACTTATCGGTCAGGTATGCGCTAAAATTCGATCGCTGCGCAAGCCAGAGCCGTACAAAGGCAAAGGTATTCGTTTCAAAGGTGAAATTGTACGCCGCAAGGCAGGCAAAACAGCCGCTAAAAAATAATGTTAAATGACGGAAAAATAATTTTTAAAGATTATGAGTAGCGATAAAAATAAAAGAAGAATCAGAATCAAGGCGCATATCCGTCATCGCATTTCGGGGACGGCAGAAAGACCTCGTTTGACGGTATTTCGCAGCAATGCGCAAATATATGCACAGATAATTGACGACAACAACGGCACAACGCTTGCCGCAGCATCGTCGGTGAAAATAACAGACAAAATAACCAAAACCGAGCAGGCGGCAAAAGTAGGCAAACTTATTGCCGAAGCAGCCAAAGGCGCGGGCGTTGAAAAAGTTGTTTTCGACCGCAATGGTTATTTATATCACGGAAGAGTAAAACAATTGGCAGATGCAGCACGCGAAGCCGGTCTTAAATTTTAAAAAGAAATGGCAACAACAAAAATGAACAGAGTTAAATCAACAAATGATTTAGAATTGAAAGACAGATTGGTAGCCGTAAATCGTGTTACCAAAGTAACCAAAGGCGGACGTGCGTTCAGTTTTGCAGCCATCGTTGTTGTAGGAAACGAAAACGGCATCGTTGGTTGGGGCTTGGGCAAAGCAGGCGAAGTTACCGCTGCCATTGAAAAAGGTACGGAGGCAGCAAAGAAAAACCTGATACAAGTGCCTGTTCACAAAGGAACAATTCCTCACGAGCAGGTTGCCAAATTTGGCGGTGCACAGGTTTATATCGAACCAGCATCGCCCGGTACTGGAGTTAAAGCAGGCGGCGCGATGCGTGCTGTGCTTGAAATTGCTGGGGTAAACGACGTGTTGGCAAAATCCAAAGGTTCGTCAAATCCGCACAATTTAGTAAAAGCAACTATGCTCGCATTGAGCGAATTGCGCGATGCGCGTATGATTGCGCAAAATCGTGGAATTTCATTATCAAGAGTGTTTAACGGTTAAAATTTTTTGAAAGGAATTTTTTATGGCAAAAATTAGAATACAAAAAGTAAGAAGCACAATCAAATCGCCTAAAAATCAGAAACTTGTGATGGAGGCATTAGGTTTGAGAAAAATGAATTCCATTGTTGAACACGAAAATACGCCGTCAATTTTGGGAATGGTTGAAAAAGTAAAACATTTAGTAAAAGTTGTTGAGTAAATAAAAATTTAGAATAAAATGAAAAAATATTTTATTTTTATTATGACAGCATTGGCAGGCGTGGCACTGACAAGTTGTAGCAACAATAATAAAAAGGAAGACAAAAGTACCGTCGAAACAGCAAAATATCTGTTTACGATAAAAAAGGCGACTGTACATTATAATGTACGTGCTGGTATTTTGGATATGACGGAAACTTTTTATTTTGACGACTATGGCAAAAAGATGCGTATAGAACATTATTATACTACTAAACCAGATTTGGATTATATTGAAATATTTGACGAGACTGCAGGCAAAGCCTACAACTTGCAAATTTCAACAAAGAAGTATAAAGATGAAAACGTGTCGGAATTAGTCACCAAACGTTTGATGCATACGTCAATTCTTAATGAAAGCAACTATCAAAAGTCGAACGCTAAAAGAACTACCGAAGTTGTTGCAGGCAAAGAATGTGTGGTATATACACAGACAGCAGCAGGTTTAATAGGTTCGGTTGGTTTATGGAATAGTGTTTGCCTTCTTCAGAAGTTGGGCGAAAGTGAAACCACTATGGAAGATGTTATGCGTGCTACATCAATTGCAGAAGACGTTCCTACAGGCATTTTTGATATTCCTGCAGATTATGCGAAGGAATAAAATTAATAAAAATTAAAGTATTATTAAAAAGAAATAGTAAAAAAATGGAATTACATAATTTAACTCCGGCAGCAGGTTCAGTAAAACAAGGAAAACGTATCGGTCGTGGTACTGGTTCTGGTTTGGGTGGAACTTCTACACGTGGGCACAAAGGAGCAAAATCGCGTTCGGGTTATAAGCAAAAAACAGGTTTTGAAGGCGGACAAATGCCTATTCAACGCCGTTTGCCAAAATTCGGTTTCAAAAATTTCAATCGCGTAGAATATAAAGCGATTAATATCTCAACTCTGCAAACGCTTGCCGAAGAGAAAAAACTGACAAAAATCGGTTTGAACGAATTGCGCGAAGCCGGATTTATTTCCAAAAACGTTTTGGTAAAAATTTTGGGCAATGGTGCGCTCACAACTAAATTGGACGTAGAGGCAAATGCCTTTTCAAAATCAGCCGAAGAAGCCATTAAGGCAGTTGGAGGCACAGTTTCTAAACTTTAAGATATGTAAATATAATGAAGAAGTTCATCGAGACATTACAAAATATTTGGAAAATTGAAGATTTGCGCAATCGGTTGCTCATAACGCTGTTGTTTGTGCTGATTTATCGTTTCGGTTCATATATTGTGTTGCCGGGAATCGACCCACAGGCTTTGGGTGGGTTAAAAGCGCAAACCGAAGGTGGATTGCTCGGACTGCTCAATATGTTTACAGGCGGCGCGTTTGCCAATGCATCAATTTTCGCTTTGGGAATCATGCCCTATATTTCGGCATCAATCGTTGTGCAACTGCTGACGATTGCAGTTCCTGCATTCCAAAAAAAGCAGCGTGAAGGCGAAAGCGGACGCAAATGGATGAATCAATTTACACGTTATCTGACAGTTCCAATTTTGCTGCTGCAAGGACCATCTTATTTGATTAACTTGAGTGTGCAATTGCAAGGCGGTTTGCCTGGTGGATTTTGGTTTCAGGCATCAAGTACAATAATTTTGTGCGCAGGCTCAATGTTTGTAATGTGGCTTGGCGAAAGAATTACCGACCGTGGAATTGGCAACGGAATTTCGTTAATAATTATGATTGGTATCATTGCTCGTTTGCCTGAGGCATTGCTTCAAGAGGTTGTTAGTCGTACAGGTGATGTAGGAGGTGGATATGTAATGTTGCTGCTCGAAATTATTGCTTTGATTGTCGTTATCGGTTTGTCTATTCTGCTTGTTCAGGGAACGCGCAAAATTCCTGTACAATACGCAAAACGTGTTGTTGGAAACAAACAATATGGCGGAGTTCGGCAGTATATTCCGCTTAAAGTTAACGCTGCAGGTGTTATGCCAATCATTTTTGCTCAGGCAATAATGTTTATTCCGCTGACAATAATCGGTTTTTCAAAAGTTGACAGCGTGGGTGCGTTTTGGCAGGGACTTGTAAATAGTGATAAATTCTTTTATAATGCTGTTTTCTTCATTCTGATTGTGGTGTTTACTTATTTCTATACAGCAATTACGGTAAATCCAAAGCAGATGGCAGAAGATATGAAACGAAATAGTGGCTTTATTCCGGGAGTTAAACCTGGTAAAAAAACCGCAGATTATCTTGACGAAATTATGTCGCGCATAACATTGCCGGGGTCAATATTTTTGGCAATAGTTGCCATTTTGCCTGCAATAGCGCGTCTGTTCAAGGTTACTCACGGATTTGCACAATTTTTTGGAGGAACATCGTTGCTGATTTTGGTCGGCGTTGTGCTTGACACGTTGCAACAGATTGAAAGCCACCTGCTTATGCGCCATTATGACGGTTTACTTAAATCGGGCAGAATAAAAGGACGGTCGAGTGCCGCTGCAGCTTATTGATAAGGGAAAGGATAAAAACAGAAAATGATTTTTCTGAAATCGGACGAAGAGATTGAATTACTCAGAGAGAGTAATCAAATAGTAGCAAAAACGCACGGCGAAATGGCGAAAATCATCAAACCGGGCATTACTGCTAAATATATTGAAAAGATTGCTAACGAATTTATTCGCGATAACGGCGCTACGCCGGGTTTTTTGAATTACAACGGATTTCCGGGAGCAATTTGCGTTTCGGTAAATGAAGTTGTTGTTCACGGAATTCCGTCAAACGAAATTGTGTTCAAAGAAGGCGATATTGTTTCGGTTGATATTGGAGCGTATAAAAACGGCTTTCACGGCGATTCTGCCTACACTTATTGTGTGGGTGAAGTTTCAGAGGAAGTAATGGCTTTGTTGCGGACGACAAAGGAATCTCTTTACAAAGGTATTGCGATGGCACGCGAAAACAATCGCGTAGGCGATGTGGGTTATGCTGTGCAAAATTATTGTGAAGCAAGAGGTTACGGTGTAGTACGAGAAATGATTGGACACGGACTCGGACGAAAATTGCACGAAGACCCCGAAGTTCCAAATTACGGAAAACGCGGCAACGGACCAAAACTGAAAACAGGAATGGTTATTTGCATTGAACCAATGATAAATATGGGTTTGCGCAATGTGGTGATTGAAAAAGATGGTTGGACTTGCCGCACAATCGACAGGAAACCATCTGCACACTACGAACACGCAGTAGCAATTAAAAAAGGGCAGGCTGATATTTTATCAAGTTTCAAATATATTGAAGATGTATTGGGCGACAGATTTATTTAAATAGACACAAAACACAGAAAAGAACTTGAGTCTAATATTTAAAATCTAAAAAAAAAAATGGCAAAACAGACGGCAATAGAACAGGATGGAAAAATAATTGAGGCATTGAGTAATGCAATGTTTCGTGTTCAACTTGAAAACGGGCACGTTATAACCGCGCACATTTCGGGTAAAATGCGTATGCACTATATCAAAATTCTTCCCGGCGATAAAGTAAAAGTTGAAATGTCGCCATACGACTTGTCCAAAGGCAGAATTTCGTTCAGATACAAATAAGTTTAATTTCAGATTGAAATAAAATCTAAAATCAAAAAAGATATGAAAGTAAGAGCATCGGTAAAAGCACGCAATGAAGATTGTAAAATCGTCCGCCGAAAAGGACGTTTATATGTAATTAACAAAAAAAACCCGCGTTTCAAACAGCGTCAGGGTTGAAAGTATTAATTTTTTGCAAAATAAATAAGAAAAATTTATGGCAATAAGAATTGTAGGAGTAGATTTGCCCCAGAACAAACGTGGGGAAGTTGGATTGACTTATATCTACGGAATAGGTCGCAGTAGCGCAAAGCAAATTCTGGCTGACGCAGGTGTTGATTTGGACATCAAAGTTAAGGATTGGACTGACGACCAGGCAGCAAAAATTCGTGAAATCATCGGCACTAAATACAAGGTCGAAGGCGACCTGCGTTCAGAAGTGCAGTTGAACATCAAGCGTTTGATGGACATCGGTTGCTATCGTGGAATACGTCATCGTATCGGGCTGCCTACGCGCGGTCAAAGCACCAAAAACAATGCCCGCACGCGCAAAGGCAAGAAAAAAACAGTTGCAAACAAAAAGAAAGCAACTAAATAATTAATTTTAATTCACGCATTTTTAGCAAAAAAAATTAAGAAAAAAGTATGGCAAAGAAAACAGTAGCAGCCAAAAAACGTGTAGTTAAAGTTGATGCAATCGGGCAGTTGCACGTGCATTCTTCGTTTAACAACATTATAGTATCGCTCACAAACGGAGACGGACAGGTTATTTCATGGTCGTCGGCAGGTAAAATGGGTTTTCGCGGCTCAAAGAAAAACACGCCTTATGCTGCTCAAATGGCGGCGCAGGATTGCTCGAAAATTGCATTTGATTTAGGGCTTCGCAAAGTAAAAGCATACGTTAAAGGACCAGGCAATGGACGCGAATCGGCTATTCGTACCATTCACGGCGCAGGAATTGAAGTAACTGAAATTGTTGATGTTACTCCGCTGCCGCACAACGGTTGCCGTCCGCCAAAACGTCGCAGAGTTTAAAAAAAAATATTTATTTGTTTATCTGTTTGTTTGTTTAAAATTATATTGAATAAAAATATTTTAAAACCTCTCAATATTTTGCGGCTAAAATATTATTATTAAACAAGATACAGGGAAATGATAAATGTCTAATTTTTTAGTATAAAAAATAAAAAAAATATAAAATGGCAAGATATACAGGACCAAAATCAAAAATTGCGCGTAAGTTCAATGAGCCAATTTTCGGACCGGATAAAGTTCTCTCTCGGAAAAATTATCCTCCTGGTCAGCACGGCAATAGTCGCAGACGCAAAACATCGGAATATGGCATTCAGTTGAAAGAAAAACAGAAAGCAAAATATACTTATGGTGTATTGGAACGTCAGTTCCGCATTACATACGAAAAAGCGCAACGCACGCCGGGCGTTACTGGTGTGATTTTACTGCAACTTTTAGAATCGCGTTTGGATAATGTGGTTTATCGTTTAGGGTTTGCCCGTACACGCGCTGCTGCGCGTCAGTTGGTTAGCCACAGACACATCACACTCAACGGACGGGTTGTAAATATTCCGTCGTGTCAGGTAAAACATGGCGATGTGGTTGCAGTACGCGAAAAAGACAAGTCAATGGAAGTTATCAACGATGCGTTAGACGGTTTCAACCACAGTAAATATGGTTGGATTGAATTTAAGGCAAGCGACCTTTCAGGGACTTTCCTTCACATGCCTGAACGTGAAGATATTCCGGAAAATATTAAGGAACAGTTAATTGTTGAATTGTACTCTAAAAACTAATCTGATAATGGCTATACTCGCATTTCAAAAACCGGACAAGGTAATTATGCTCAACGGCAGCGAATTTGAAGGAAAATTTGAATTTCGTCCGTTAGAGCCGGGCTACGGGCAAACGATAGGCAACGCATTAAGACGCATTTTGCTGTCGTCGCTCGGAGGCTTTGCCATTACCTCAATAAAAATTGAAGGCATCGAACACGAATACGCGACCATTCCGGGCGTTATCGACGACGTTACGAACATTATCCTGAATCTCAAAAAAATACGTTTCAAACAAATTGTAGAAGACATTGATTATGAAAAAGTTACAATCAATGTGTCGGATAAAAAAGAACTGAAAGCAGGAGATATTGGAAGATATTTTACTGCATTTGAAGTACTTAATCCTGAACTTGTCATCTGCGAAATGGACGAAATCGCTAATTTTCAGATGGATATAACAGTGAATAAAGGTCGCGGATATGTGCCTGCCGAAGAAAATCGCGGTGTGCACGATGAAATAGGAGTGATTCCGATAGACGCTATTTTTACTCCTGTTCGCAACGTAAAATATTCGATTGAAGATTATCGCGTTGAACAGGTTACCGACTACGAAAAACTCGTTATCGAAATCTCAACAGATGGTTCTATTCACCCAAAAGAAGCGCTCAAAGAAGCGGCAAAAATTTTGATTCATCATTTTATGCTTTTCTCCGACGAACGCATCAAACTTGAAACGCCTGAGGTAAAACGTACCGAAGACTTTGACGAAGAACAGGTTCATCTGCGGCAACTGCTGAAAACAAAACTTACCGACCTCGAATTGTCGGTACGCGCTTTGAATTGCTTAAAGGCAGCCGAACTTGACACATTAGGTCAGCTTGTGGCGCATAGTCATGCTGATTTGCTCAAATTCCGTAATTTTGGTAAAAAATCATTAACCGAACTTGATGAAAAACTCGAAAGTTTGAATCTGCATTTTGGTATGGATGTCGCTAAATTCAAATTAGATAAAGAATAAAAGAAAATGAGACATAATAAAAAATTTAATCATTTAGGGCGTACTGCCTCTCATCGTTCGGCGATGTTGTCGAATATGGCAACTTCGCTTATTTTGCACAAACGCATCGCTACAACTTTGGCTAAAGCAAAAGCCTTGCGTGTTTATGTAGAGCCTCTGCTTACAAAAGCAAAAGAAGATACAACTCATTCGCGGCGTACTGTTTTCAGTCATTTGCGCAGCAAAGAGGCGATAAAAATACTTTTTAGTGAAATTTCGCAGAAAATTGCCGACCGTCCGGGTGGTTACACTCGCATTTTGCGCACAGGTTTTCGCCTTGGCGACAATGCTGAAATGTGCATAATAGAACTTGTGGATTACAACGAAAATATGCTCAAAGAAAAAACGACGAAGAAAACACGCACACGTCGTGCAGGTCGCCGTGCTGGCAGCGAAACCACAGCCGAAAAAGTATCTGTTGCTCCAAAAACCGAAGAAAAAGTTGAGAAAATTCAACAAAAAGCGGAGGAAATTATTCCTGCCGCCGAAGAAAAAATAGAAGAAGTTGCCGCTGAACCAGCGCAACCTCAAGCAGCAGAAACCGAAGAGGCAGAAGAAAAAGCAGAGTAAAAACTTTGGTTTTGCTAATAAAAAAAATGGACTTGCATAGTGCGCAAGTCCATTTTGGTTTTTTCATCATTAATTATCTCTCAATATTTTTCACTCCTTTTACCGTTTTAATTCTTTTAATCAACGATTCGAGTGCTTTATTGTCGCTGACCATTACCGTCAAATTGCCTTCAAAAAGTCCTGCATTGGAATTTATTGAAATTGAGCGGAGCAGCACATCTTTTTCCTTTTTTATTATTGAAGTAATATTTGCAACAATTCCGACATCGTCGTTGCCCACAATTCGCAGAGTTACAGGATATTGCGTACCTTCCGCCTTACCCGACCATTGCGCTTTTACAATTCTGTAACCAAATCGCTGAATCATTTGTGGAGCATTCGGACAATCGGTACGGTGAATTTTAATTCCGCCTGTTGCTAAAACAAAACCAAAAACCATATCGCCATAAATCGGGTGGCAGCATTTGGCTAACTTATAATCAATGCCTTTCAAATCTTTGCCGATTACTATAATATCCTCTTTTTCAGCATTTTGAGTTTCAGCCGTAGAGAGCGGAACAAATGTTTCTGCACTGCGATTTCCAAGCGTTTCGGGCGCATTTTCGCCGCGAACAATTTCTGAATAAATATCTTTAATTTTATGAATATCAATAGTTTCGCGGGCTATTGCCTGATACATATCGCTGAGCGTTTTATATCCGATTTTTTTTGCCGTACGCCCAAGCCGTCCGTCTTCCAATTCAATTTTCCAATTTTTAAAACGGCGCACAAGGGTTTCCCGTCCGATTTCCGCATCTTTAAATTCAATTTCTTTTAACGCCTGACGTATTTTTGTTCTCGCACGCGAAGTGGCGACAATGTTAAGCCATTGGTTGTTAGGTTTTTGCGTAGAAGATGTAAGGACTTCCACTTGGTCGCCATTGTTCAAAACGTATTTCATTGAAACATTTTTGCCGTTTACTTTCGCCCCCGTGCATTTGCAGCCCAAATTTGTATGAATTGAAAAAGCAAAATCAAGCACAGTCGCCCCGCGAGCCAACTTATGCAAATCGCCGTTTGGAGTGAATACAAATACCTCTTTATCATAGAGTTGCATTTTAAATTCGTCCATAAAATCCACCGCGTTCAAGTCTGAATTTTCGAGCATTTCGCGCACATTTTTCAGCCACTCGTCCATTCCCTGTTCGCTCGCGCCGCCTTTGTATTTCCAATGCGCCGCAAGTCCTTTTTCAGCAATTTCGTCCATTCGTTTTGTGCGGATTTGCATCTCTACCAATTTGTTTTCGGGTCCAAAAACTGTTGTATGCAAACTTTCATAACCATTTGATTTTGGGACAGTTAACCAATCGCGCATACGTTTGGGATTTGCCTGATACATATCGGTAAGGATTGAATACGCTTGCCAACACACCAATTTTTCTTTTTCGGGCGGCACATCGAAAATTACGCGAATTGCAAACAGGTCGTAAATGTTTTCAAACGTGGTATTTTGCTTTTTTATTTTATTATAAATGGAATGGATGGACTTTGTACGTCCTTTGATTGAAAACGGAAAACCCACTTCTTTCAATTTGATTTCCAAGGGTTGAATAAAATTGACGATATAACGGTCGCGCGAAGCTTTGGTTTCGTTAAGTTTTTGGGAAATTTCTTTGTAAATCGCAATATTTGTGTGTTTTAACGACAGATCTTCGAGTTCGGTTTTTATTGTGTAAAGCCCCATACGGTGCGCAAGCGGCGCGTAGAGAAACGAACTTTCGCGGGCAATTTCCTGCCGCGTTTCTTCGGGAAATTTATCCAAAATATACATCAAATGCAGCCGTTGCGCTAAAATTATCAGAATAACGCGCACATCTTGGGCGAACGAAAGCAGTAATTTGCGAAAATTTTCTGTTTCAAGCGAAGCGGATTTCTTATAAAGCGCGGCAACCCGCGTCATTCCGTTGATAATCGAACTGATTGAAATATTAAATTTTTTCTCAATTTCGGCAACAGTAATTAATTGATGGTCAATATATTCGTGCAACATTACGGCAAACAGCGCGGATTTTCTCAAACTCATATCGTTGAGCACAATTTGCGCAACATAAATATTATCTTTGAGAGTATTTTCAAGCATTTCGGGCAGCGGCATTTTACTCTGGCAATCGGCAATAATTTGTTTGAGTTGAATAATTTCGTTTTTATCAAGCAAATTTGTAACCGATTGAAACAAAGCGCGATATACCGCGCGAAAAGATGATTTTTTCGTTATGGCTGCCATAAATTTATTTTTAATTTCAAAATTATATTTATCAGTAATTTTTGTATTTAATTTTTATAATTTTCAATATTAAAAAAGTCCGTAAAATATATTTTACGGACTTTTCAATTTATGAAAAAAATTTTGTAATTTATATTTTTCACTGTATCACTATTTTCTGACTTGTTTTTGCAACTTTGACAATGTAAATTCCTTTATTCAAATCACTTACATCAATTGTGCCATTGTTCAGCGTAACGGTTTTTACCTTTATGCCTACTATGCTGTAAATTTCCACTTTTGCACCTTCTTCAACGTTTTGAATATACAAAACGCCACTCGAAATGAAAATTTTTGGAGCATCGACAGTTTCCTTTTCGGGCGTACCCAAAGAACACTCCGCATTTCCACTTGCAAAAGCGTTGCCTGAATATATTCCAAGCATTACAAATACAAATAATAATATTTTTTTCATTTGAAATTTTCCTTTCTTAAAAAATGTTTTTCAGATTGCAAAATTATAAAATATTTTTTCAAACACAATTATTTTCAAACAAAAAATTTGCCAAAAACGCTAAATTTAACAAAGTTTAATATTTCAAACACAATAATTTTTATTTTACAATCGACAAAAAAGTAGGGTCGCTAAAATATTTTGCAAATTCAACATCTGTAAGCGCTTTTTTGGCAGATGGTTTGTCCAATCTCAATGTTTCACGCAGATTATCGTACACGCCGTCTCGGTCGTTTGTGCGAGCCGAAATAATCGCTTTCAGATATGCAGTTTTAGCGTTTGGTTGAGCGATTGTGTTGAGAGTATTGCGTGCCGCGCTGTAATTTTTATTTAAAATCTGCAGTAAAGCGGCATTGTTGGAAATATCTGAACCATAACTTGTTGCCGCTTGGCTGTAATCGCCTTGCAGCAAATACATAGTACCTAACGCCTTATTCAAATTGCCAGATGTGCCTGCTGCTTTACTCAAATATTGCGCAGCGTCCGCTGTGTTGTTTTTTGCCAAAGCAAGCAAGCCCAGATTATAGTTCAAATCAGGCGAATTTGCGTTTAACGATGCGGCTTTTGCCAACGCTTTTTGAGCGTCATCAATTTTGCCAAGCGCCATTTGTGCTGCGCCAAGATTGTTCCAGCCGCGCAGGTCATTCGGATACAATTCTGTAACCGATTTGTAAATTGCCGCTTTCACATTTGGTCCGTCAAAAAGCGAGGCAGCGTAAAGCAGTTCTTCTACATTTAATTGAGAAGGATTGCGGGCTGCTATTTGTTGAATTTCTTCGTCCGATTTTCCTGTAATATCAACTATGAGATTCATACGCGAGCGGCGCAACTGCGGCAAAATATCCTGCGCTATAAGCGAATAAGCCGAAGCAATATTGCGAATTTCGCGTTCACGCTGTTCGGGGTCTTGATACATTGATAAAACTCTCAAAATCAAATCTTTATCCTGAATAGTCGATTTTTCCATTAATTTTTGAAAACCGTCCCAATCTTCAGCCGTAAATTTTGAATCAACGTTTACGGCGGTTTTGAGTTTTTTCAATTCATTATTCAAATAATCGACAGTAACTCCTTCGCGGCGTTCTGCAAGTTTTTTATTGAAATCATACGAGCCGTCGGGCGATGCGTAGCCCGAAATGTCGATGCGGTTAATCGCTTGATTATCCTGCTGTTGTACTTCTCTTATTTTGTTGAGTAAATTAACAACTGTCGTTTTTTGTGTTTCGCCTTTGCGCAAATCTGCCTGATTAATCAAAAACAAAATATCTGCTTCCTGTGCCTGCTGCATTGTTTGCTGGAAAGCATCGGGAGTTGTTGCCGGTGCAATTTCGCCTGCATCTGTTCCAGCCAAACTTTCGGTAGTAATCACGCCGTCAGCCACTTTAACACTCGGAATTGCGTATTCCTTGTTTTTTTGCACCACATCAAAATCAAGATAAAGTTCCGAAACAGCCATAGCAGGCACGTAATCAAAACTTACAGGTATAGAAAAGTTTCCGCCCGTTTGGTAAGCGACTGTTCGACCATTTCCCTGCACTTTTTCGCCCTGAAAAATCATTGCTT
>JGI20171J14444_1000118_pt1 | contig 26913 bp, 22 predicted proteins | sample TergutNc150P4_FD_14444 | JGI IMG/M metagenome (IMG submission 14444) | reverse complement strand
TATTATTTATGATTATGCTGTCAATCAATTTGTAAATATAATCAGTATTTATAAATGTGGTAATATACGCTATGTCAAATTTTTCTTTCATAATAATTGATACATTTGCTTTTTATTAAATGGCAATAAAGTTTTTTCCGCAAATAATTTAACAAGGTAAGGGCTTTTCAATACAAACCATATTCCCGACAAAAGTTTAGTTTTAATATTTCCTTTCCGCACCCCAAACTGTAAAATATAAAGTTGTTTCCAATGCAACCAACTTTTTGCCTCCGCTTGTCCGTTTTTTGTTAAATGAAACTTTTTTGTATAAACAGAATAAATATGTTTTAATTCTGTCATTGCATTTTTAATATCATTCCAATGCGGTTGGAAATCGCCAACAAGTCCAGATATAAGTCGTAAACTTTTAATAGCAACAGGCTTTCCTATTACCGATAAAATCATTTTTTCTGCCAAAGCCAGATGATTTTCGACTTGAATATTTTTTTTTGATTGTGTTTCACCCAATTCGTTGATACGATATACAAATAGATATTCTTTGATATTTCCCATTGGAATTTTTTCGAGTAACATTCTGCACCAAAGGTCATAATCTTCAAGAATGTATGATTGGGAAGATACTATATATCTAAACTTCTTCATTGTATCAGTTAATGCTAAAACAGAAGGATGAATCATTGGCGAATCGAACAAAGCAGTCAATAAAAATATTTCCGGTAACGATGCTATTTGCAGGCGTTTCTCAAATTTTCCTTTTCGATAAAATACAGTGAATGTACCGCAAACTTTCAAATTATTTTTTTCAACAAAATCCACTTGTTTTTCTATTCTAAACGGCAAAGAAAAATCGTCAGCATCCATTCTGGCAATATAATAACCCGAAGCCAAATCAACACCTTTATTCAAAGTATCAGTTAATTTTAAATTGATTTCGTTGCGTACAAGCATTATTCTTTCATCCTTTTCGGCTAAACGAGAAAGTATTTCAAAAGTTTTGTCGGTTGAGCAATCATCAATACATATTATTTCCAAATTAGCGTATGTTTGCTGCATAATAGACAACACTGCCTTTTCTACGTATTGTTCAGCATTATAGCAAGGAATTATTACAGATACTTTTTTATTGTTCATAATCTTATCCAATTTTCAGGAAAAATATCAGGTTCTTTGAAAGTGTTTTCATTAAACCAACGCTTTGGAGCAATAATTGTTTTGTGCGCATTTTGATTGTTATATGCAGCCCACCAACTAAACGTACTGTTGGCAATGATGTTTGTTTTGCAACGGCTCATTAAATATAAATCTAAAATACTGTCTTTGCCTTTATTACAATCTACAAATATTGCATTGGGAATATTCATTTTTTCTTTACACCAATCAATTTCATCTGAAAAAACATAAAAAACAACATTTTTATCTTTGGCAAAAACATAATCAACAGCAGCATTATAATAATTTGCATTACAAATGCCATCATAAATTTTACTGTATTTCTCGTTCAAATAATCGTTTCTGCGAATATGTACGGAAACAGAATTTATTCGGTTAATATTATTTAACAATTCTATATTTTGAGCATTTTTTACAAGTAATTCTTCTTTTAATTCAAATCTGAATTTTGAAAGATATTTTAAATCCAACCAATAATCTTCAAAAATAATTTTGTTTATATCATAATTATCTTTTGATGAAATTGTATTTTTTATCTTTGTTTTGTTTAATAATTTCAGAAATTTCACATAAAAATCAATAAACAAATTAGATGTCGGAAGAATCACATCTGAAAAACATTGCTCTATTTCTAATCCATTATGATTTCTAAGTCCTTTCGATGGATAATATCCAAAAATTTTATCATCAGTCTGTTTTTGTAACCACAAATAGAATTGATATTGAAACATTTGATTCCCTAATCCTCCTTGAAAAGTAACTATTTTCATACTTTATTATTTTTTTATTCAAATTTATATAAACGCAACATACCTGTAAAATAGACTATTCCAAACAGTATTGCCACTTCAAACAATTTTTGGATTATATTATCACCTGTAGCAGGCGTCATTACTAACTGTGGAAAGTAAAATAACATAAATCCAATAGCATTAACAATCAGTGACTTTGAAGCCAATGTTCTACACAGAATCCATAAAAACATTACACTAAGCAATATGGATAGCACTACCGAGTAATATCCGTGCCATAATGAAACTAATCCCGCCGACGTGCCTACATTATAAGTAGAATTTTCACCTGTTAATATAAAAGGAATACGACGAGCTGGCGTTCCTGAAATATCGCCATTAAAACTTGTTGGAGTTGGCTTTTCTGCCCATATTGATCGAGGCAAGAACTTAAGCATACTGCCAATATAAGGTTTCGTTCCAGCAAAGCCAACCCCATCATTTGTTATCAACACAGTGGTATATCCACTAGCATTAAGTTTAATGTTCAATTGGTCAAAAACAGCATGTGTTATCTGTTCTACATCATTCATTTGTTCAGCCTCTTCTGCTGAACGTATAGAAGACAATATTGGCAGCAATATCAATGAAACAGCAACAATGGAAGCAATAGGGATAAAATATAACCATTTATGAGATAAAATATGTTCTTTTTTAATAAAAAACATTAACCATAGAATACTTAACATATAAATACGAGAACCTGACAATATATAATAAGCCAAATACGCTAAAATAATTATAATAAATAATTTTCTGAAATGAGGGTGTTCTCGGTTTATTATACAAATCCAAATGTATGATTGTATAAAAAGATTAAACACATTTAATATAAAAAAAACGCCTCCTTCTGCGTTTTCTATCTCATTAACATCGGAATAGTCAAAACGATAAATAAAGTTGTAAATCAACATTACAACAGTAAAAATAAGCATTATAGGTAAAGCAACAGAATTTGCATTAGGGTTGTCTACGAAAAAGGTATTATTGTTAGTAGATATAAACCTTTTGGAAAACGTAAAAACAAACAATATTATAGCATAAAACCATACTTCAAAACAATTAAGTTTCAAATATTCATCAAAAGAAGTATCCGTAATTAACTCTATTATTCCCCAATAACCGATTATACTTAAAAAAAACGGCAAAACATACCATAGGAAAAAAGAAACCAATAAAAAAGCACGAAAAATATATGAAGTATCAATACCTTTGTCAATCCTTATTAACAAGAAAGCAATCAAAACTATTCCAATAATTGTTAAAATTAGGTACATAAATTTCTAACTGTTATAATTATAATTGTAATTGTATTTTCGTTTCACTATTAACCAACAATAAATCCATTCCGTTATTGCTGACAAAGATAATGAAATTGGCAAAATAAATACACTTTTATATAAAAAAATACCAATAAAAAAGAAAACAAAAAAACTTATCAAAGCAATAAATTGATTTTTAGTAACATACGAATAAAAACGATTTGGTAAAAAGAAAAAGTTAATATATCCTCCTGTAACTAACCACGACAATATTGTAAAACTTAATATAACAACCATAGGATAAGATAATAACATTTCGTTCCCTCCGAAAAGAATAACAAGCCATTTTCCAAAAATAATTAATGCTATTATGGAAATTAATCCAATATATATTTCAGAATGAATAATCTTTTTTAATTTTTCTTTTGTTAAACTGATAATTGCTTTAGGAAATAATGCTCCATTAATGTTTGTTACCAATGTGTTTGGTATGGCAACAATTTTATTTGCCAAGTCGTAATAAGCAACATCAGTCTTGGTAAACAATGCACCAATAAGAATCACAATAGTTTGAGATTTAAGAGTTCCCGCCGCTACAGTAGCAAAAAATGGTGTAGCATCTTTGTACCATTGTTTGATGAAATTAAATTTTACCAAATGTATTCGGATTTTATGTTGTTTTGTTATAATATAATAAGATACAAATGCGCCGCTTATATTAAACACGCTGATTATTAATGCATAACAAAAAACATCTGTTGTCGTTTTTACAAATAAAAAAATAGCAGGAAGCGATAATATTTTAAACGCTACTTGAATCAATGTAACAATACGCATTTTCTGTATTCCTTGGAAATACCATTGAGGGAAAAGAATACTTGTCAGTGTATTTAGAAAACAAAAAGAATAAAGTAACCATTGATTTCGCAATGAAGGAATAGAAAAAATTATTATTACAAACAAAATAACTGCAATTATTTCTAAATACAATTTTGCAGTAAAAATACAGGAAAGTGTATGAGACATTGATTTTTTATTGTTAGGTGCAAGTGCTATTGCTTTTGTTCCCGGCATATCAAATCCAAATCCTACCAAATAAACAAAATACATAGAAATTCCATACGCAAAAACATACATCCCGTAACTTTCCTTTCCTAAAACACGAATTAAATAGGGATAAATAAGCAAATAAAAAAAAGAATTAAGTATTTGCAGTACAGTCATAAAAAAATAATTCTCAACTACTTTTTTGTTGTTATGTAATAAATTTTTAATTTTTTTATAAAATTCTTTCATTTATCGCCTATATTCAACGTAAAAAAACGCCAATTATTTTTATTTATTACTTTGATTTTTGGATTTTTTATATAAAAAACAATCCGCAAATCCGTTTTGATTTGCGGTTGCTTTTTCTGTTGCCTAATTTTTAATAATTCTGCTTTTCTTCTTCAAAAAACGCCTGCGGGTGCGCACAAGCAGGACACGCTTTGGGCGCTTCTTTGCCGTGAAAAACAAATCCGCAATTGCGGCATTGCCACGTAATTTCTTCATCGCGAGCAAAAACCTGCTGGCTTGCAACGCGTTGTAGCAAACGACGATAACGTTTTTCGTGCTCTGCTTCTACGCTTGCTATTTTGCGAAAAATTACAGCTATATTATCAAAACCTTCATTTTCAGCAACTTGTGCAAAATGCGGATAAAGTTCGTCCCATTCTTCGTGTTCGCCATTAGCAGCGGCGAGCAAGTTTTCGGCAGTTGTACCAACTTTACCTGCCGGATAAGCAGCGGTAATTTCCACCATTCCGCCTTCCAGATAAGAGAAAAACTTCTTAGCATGCTCTTTTTCCTGATCGGCTGTTTCGAGGAAAATTGCGGCAATTTGCTCAAAACCATCTTTTTGCGCCTCCTTTGCAAACATTGTGTAACGCATGCGAGCCTGACTTTCACCTGCAAATGATTTCAGCAGATTTTTTTCAGTTTCTGTACCTTTTAAACTTTTCATTTAACTTATATTTTATTTATTATTAATATTTTGGAATATTTATTTTATAAAAAATTTATAAAATTTAATTATTTGCAAAGGTAGGGAAAAAAAATTATTTTGAGTTTATAATTTATCAAAATAAAGTTTTTTATAATATTTTTAAATTTATTAATTGTTGATATTCACAATTTTAATGTTATAAAACATATTTTTAGCAAAAAAAATTTTTGTATTCAGTAAATTTGTATTACCTTTGGGACGTGAATTTGTTTTACAACAGTTCTATATTAATTATTTAACATTCAATATTCAATATTCAATATTCAATCTTTTAAAATTAATCTACAATGAATAATTCGTTTTTAAGCAAACTTACGCCGCAGGAAACAAAATTTTTTCCGCTTTTGAAAAAACTTTCGATTGTATCTATTGAAGCATCGGAGATGCTGATTGACTTTGCAAGCAGTTACAACCACGCAACTGCGGAGGCGACTTACCGCAAAATTAAGGAAAAAGAACGCGAAGGCGACAAACTGTCGAATACAGTTTTTGACAAACTGAACACGACTTTTATCACGCCTTTCGATCGCGAAGACATTAACGCGCTTGCCAACCGACTTGACGATGTTACAGACGGAGTGAACAGTTGCGCAAAACGGCTTATGATTTATAATCCGAAATCTGTTCCTGAGGCTGCAATACAACTAACCAAAGTTCTCTACGAATGTACTTTGTGTTTGGGAAAAGCCGTTGATGAACTTGCTACAATCCGAAAAAGCACCAAACGGATTTTGGAATACTGTCAGAAATTGCACGACCTTGAAAATCAGGCAGACGAACTGTACGAAAGATTTCTTATCAATTTGTTTGAAAATGAAAAAGACGGCATCGAACTGCTCAAAATTAAGGAAATAGTGTACGAAATCGAAAAGGCAACTGACCTTGCCGAATACGCAGGAAAAATTATTAAAACAATTATTGTAAAATACGCATAAAATTTATCAAGATTAAGAATAATAAAAAATATTCTTAATCCCGCATCTTAAACTGTACATTCTAATTTTAACAGAATATGGCATTTTTAATAATAATTATCATTTTGGCGTTGCTGTTTGATTTTATCAACGGCTTCCACGACGCAGCAAATTCGATAGCGACAATCGTATCAACAAAGGTTTTAACTCCGTTTCAAGCGGTTTTATGGGCGGCTTTATTCAATTTTGTCGCTTTTTTTATTGCAAAATTTATACTTCAGGATTTTGGAATTGCCAACACAGTGTCAAAAACTGTTTTTGAACAGTTTATTACGCTTCCAATTATCTTTTCGGGAATTGTTGCGGCTATTTTGTGGAATTTGGCTACGTGGTGGCTTGGCATTCCGTCCTCATCATCGCATACTCTTATTGGAGGTTTTGGAGGTGCGGCATTGATGGCTACACGCAATATTGAGGCAATTCACTGGGGCGGAAGCAAAGGGGTAATTGTAATCGCAATTTTCATTTTTCTTGCGCCAATTATCGGTATGCTGATTGCAACAATTTTTTCGATTATTGTTCAACATTTAAGTAAAAAAGCAAATCCGCATAAAGCAAATCATTGGTTTAAGCGGTTGCAATTGGTTTCTTCTGCGCTTTTCAGCGTCGGACACGGCATGAACGATTCACAAAAAGTAATGGGAATTATTTCTGTTGCCCTGATTGCTTACAATGCTGCCAATCCCGGAGTTTTGCCTGCATTTATGCAACTTACCGAATTTGAACAAATTGTAAAAACAGAACATTTTGACTGGATTCCGTTGGCGTGCTTTACCGTTATTGCACTCGGTACAATGTCGGGCGGCTGGAAAATTGTTAAAACAATGGGTTCGCGCATTACCAAAGTAACGCCTTTTGAAGGTGTCGTTGCTGAAACTGCGGGCGCATTTACGCTTTATATTACTGAAATACTGAAAATTCCTGTTTCTACCACGCACACAATTTCGGGTGCAATTATCGGAGTAGGCGCAACAAAACGTCTTTCGGCAGTTCGCTGGGGCGTAACGCGCCAACTGCTTACCGCATGGTTGCTTACAATTCCTGTCAGTGCAGCAATCGCCGCAGGAGTTTATTGGATTGTGGGGCATTTTGTGTGATTTTTTTTACAAAATAATAATCAATAAAATCACAGAAGATATTAATTTACAGCATTTTATTTGCCTTGAACATATCATATATGTTCGCGCAGGAGTGTAATTTTTATAATGTAAATAATTATAAATATTTGACACTATGTTGTCAATTTTCAAAGTTTTGGGAAAGGCTCATTAAGTAAAAAAGTTAAAGAATTGGGCTATATTCCTAATTCGTCAATGGATTTCAGCATTGGCGATTGTAGTTATTATATACCTTTATCAGATTCTTTACGTAATGCATATTCTACATTAAATTTGTTTTAGGATTACAATGTGCAGATAAAAATCAAAGTAAGGTTTTACGAAAATGAGGAATATAATGGAAACCCTTTGGCAATAATAACAATCTCAATACATTTTTAATTTTCAGCATTTCTTTCAATATACTTTTTGGGTGTTGTTCCAAAAAATTCTTTAAACGAAATTGAGAAGTGCGAGAGATTGTTGAATCCTGTTGCGTAGGCAATTTCTGAAATATTTAATTCTTTATTTTTCAATAGATTAGCGGCTTGCTTTAGGCGAATGCTGCGAATAAAATCGCGGGCAGACATTCCTGTAAGTTCTTTGAGTTTTCTATGCGTATGAACACGGCTGTAGCCCACAGTGTCGGCAAGCAAATCAACGTTCAAATCGGGGTCAGTAATTTTTTCGTTGATTACGTGCATCACTTTTTCAATAAAAATTTCATTAGCCGATTTTTTTTCAATCTGCTCAATACGCTCTGTTTGGTCTTGTGCGCCTGAAAATTTTGCTTTCAGCAATTTTCTGTTTTTCAGCAGATTGCCGAGCATTTTTTTTAGTTCATCAATATTGAACGGCTTTGTAATATATGCATCTGCGCCTGTTTCAAGTCCTTCGAGGCGATTTTCTATGTTGGTTTTGGCAGTCAGCAGCACAATAGGAATATGACTTGTGTTTGGATTTTGTTTCATTTTTCGGCAAAGTGCAATTCCGTCCATTTCGGGCATCATAATATCGCTGATTACCAAATCGGGTATATCTCTGGTTATCAGATTATAAGCGGCTTTTCCGTTTGCGCTTTCAATAATTTTATAATTGTTTTGCAATTCGCTTTTAAGGTAATTTCGGATTTCGTCGTCATCTTCCACAACGGCAACAGTCATATTGGTTTTATGCTTAATTTTCAGCATTTTATCCAAATTCATCGCTTCTTCATAACTTATAGGTTCGAGTTTTGGCTGCGGATATGTTTCTTTTTTGGTTTCAATTTGCATAATCTGCTCAAAATCATCATCTTGCAAATGTCCGCAGCCCAAAGGCAAACGCACAGTAAAACGTGCGCCTTGCGTATCTTCGCGGTTTTCGGCAAAAATTTCGCCGTAGTGTAATTCTACAAGCGATTTTGCCAAATGCAAACCTATTCCCGTACCTGAATTTGCTTTGTTTTCAGTATTTTTTTCCTGATAAAAACGCTCAAAAATTTTTTCAACCTGCGTGCTGTCAATTCCAATTCCCGTGTCTTCTATAGTAATTTGAAAATAATTTTTAAGCGCTTCGTTTTTAGCGTTTTCATCATTGCCTGTGATTAAATTCAGAGTAATTGTCCCGCCGTTTGGAGTAAATTTGAATGCATTTGAAAGTAAATTTAGCAGCACTTTATCAAAATTATTCAAATCAATCCAAACAGGCAACTTATCCATTGTGTGAATAAAACGGAAATCAATTTGCTTGTTATTTGCTTGATAATCAAAAGTTTGCATTAAATCCTCAATAAAACCTACCATATCCGTTTGCTGAAAATGCAATTTCATTTGTCCTTTATCAATTTTTCGCACATCCATTAACTGATTTATCAGCCGCAAAATACGCTTTGCATTGCGGTAAATTATAAAATATGTTTTTTGCAGCGTTTCATTTTTATTTTCAGCAATAAGTTTTTCTAAAGGACTTATAATCAACGACATTGGTGTGCGTATTTCGTGCGAAATATTGATAAAAAATTGCAGTTTCCCTTCTTCTATAGCCTTTTCTTTTTCTTTTTTAAGAATTTCCTGTTCATACTTCAAACGCGATGAATACCATTTGTAAATTGCAAAAATAATCGCTGCAACTGCCAGAAAATAAAGCATATACGCCCATTGCGACCTGTTCCATGGCGGCTTAATTTCGATAATAAAAATTTTTTCCGCCGAAAGCATTTCGTTATCTGCTGCACGCACGTGAAGTTTATATTTTCCATAAGCCAAATTATTGAAAATCAATTTGTTATTTCCAACATCAGTGCTTGTCCATTCATTGCTTTGACCTTCAATACGATATTGATAGCAAATTCTGTTTGCATTTACATAATCGAAAGTGGTAAATTCCATACTGAATGAATTTTCATCAAAAGCGAGCGAAAATTTTGCTGCTTCCATTATGCTTGTCGCTGTTTGATTTTTAGCATTATGCGTTTTTTCGAGCGAAATATTTTTATCAAAAAGGAAAAATCCTGTAAGCAAAAGATTTAGCGTGCCTTTTTTGTCAGCAATTCCTGCGGGGTCGAAGAAGGTAATTCCGTTTGTTCCGCCAAAATACAGCGTACCATCTTCAGCGGCAAACGATGCTCCGCGCGTAAATTCATTGCCCTGAATGCCATCGCCAACATAATAGTTGAAAAAGTGCGAATCCTGACGGTTTAATTTGCTGATTCCGTGATAGGTACTAATCCAAATATTTCCTTGACGGTCTTCTTCAATTCCACATATTGCATTATTTGGAAGTCCCTCATTGACAGTAAAATGCGTAAATTTTTGAATTTTTTTATTAAAAATAAAAAGTCCGTTGGCAGTTCCGATAAAAATTTGTCCGTCGCGGCTCTCGTGCAGGCAAAAAACAACCGTATTGAGCAATAAATTATTTTTATTAAAAAAATTAATAAAACTATGTTTTTCCGGAGAATAGACACTCAAACCTCTGTAATGTCCAATCCAAATATAACCCTGTGAATCGCAAAGAATTGTGTTAATCCAATCGTTGAAAAGTTCGTTGGTATAAAGATTGTCAGTTTCTTTTTTTGACGATTCCAATTGCTTGATTTCGTTCGTTTTAGGATTGATAATAAACATTCCCGAGCCGTAAGTTGCCGCCAGAATATTTTTATCTTTATCTTGGGTAACGTAATAAACTTTTTGCCCTACAAGTTGCTGAATATAAGAGGCATAACCTGTTTGTTTATTTACTTTTGCCAAGCCGTGAGTATAAGAGCCAATCCAAAGATTTTTCTGTTCATCTTCGGTAATGCTCATAACGATATTTGACACAGAATTTGGCGAATTTGTTTTGGTAAAATGCGCAACCTGCTGTCCGTTCTGGTCAATTCCGTAAATTCCTTCATTATCAACTCCAACCCACGTAATTCCTTTATCATCAACAAAAATAGACATCACACAGCCTTCGCCAATAGGATTATTGCGCCATTGCCGCGCACCCCAATACCGAAAACTGTTCTGCGAATGCGGAAAAAACACAACGCCTTTCTGAAAAAGCCCAAGCCACAAATTATTATCTCTGTCCTCTGTGATAGAATGAACTTTCATATTCGCCAAATCGAACTGCAAAGCATCGGCATTGTAATTGCTAATTATTTGAGTTTTAGGATTATATATTTTTAAGCCCTGACCGTCTGTTCCAATTAAAAGATTTTCATTTTTAATAAAATATAAACTTCTGATAAGAAGTTCGCTTGAATGGAAAGGCGTGAATTTCAGAGTTTTAGTTGTTGTATTGTAAATATTTAAGCCATTATTAAGCGTACCGATAAAAACGTTTCCTGAATTGTCTTCTGTGATTGCCGAAACATAATTGCCGCTCAAACCGCTTTGAGAATCAAAAAATTGCATTGTTTGCCCCGCCGAATTATAGCAGTACAGTCCGCCTGTTTCCATACTTATCCAAAGATTTTGCAAATGGTCGCGGTAAAGCAGGGTGATAAATTTGCTGTTGAGCAAACCTGAAAGTGTACGGTAATAGTTCGCATCTTTTTCGTTCTTTTTCAAAAGGAAAATTCCCTGCCCAGATGTCGCCACAAGAATATCACCTTCGCGGGTTTCGTTTAGCGAAGTAACGTGCGGAAATATCGGTTTGCCGTCTTCACCAATCAAATTGACGCGATCGAAACAATCGCCTGATTTATTGTACTTTACAAGTCCTTTAATTGTGCCGATAAAAAGTTGGCGGCTGCTGTTCTCAAATACTGTATGCACATAATTGTCGGGCAAGGAAGCGATATCGTTTGGAATATTGTTGTAAATGCGAAACTTGTTACTGTCGAAACGGTTAAGTCCCCATTCGGTAGCAACCCACACGAAACCATAACTGTCCTGAAAAATTTGATTTATCAAACTGTTCGACAAGCCTTGGTCGGTAGAATAATAGCGCGAACTTTGCGCTTGCATTTTGGTAAAAGATAAAATTACAATAATATACAGTATCAGTTTTTTCATTTCAAAATTTCCCAAGATTTAATTGCCTGATTTGCAAACATTTGACTGCCATTTATTGTTCTTGCGCCACACTGCCTGCCTTTTTGTAAAAAAAGTGTTTCAGCAGGATTATAAATCACATCAAAAAGTAAATGTTCGTGTGTAATATATTCGTAAGGCAATGGCACGCATTGATTTTCCATTTTGCCAAAACCTAAATTTGTTGCGTTGATAATCAGCAAATTATCGGTAATTGTCTGCTGCGAAACTTCTGAATAAGTGATATTTGTCTCGGTTTTTGTGCGCGAAATAAATGTAAAATTCACATTAAGCCGTTTTAATGCCGCCGAAATTGCTTTTGCCGTGCCGCCTGTGCCGCAAATAAGAGCGTTTATATTTTCCTGTTCCAAATATGGCTTAATTGCCTGCTCAAAACCGTAAGTATCTGTGTTATATCCTTTTAAAGAAGGAATTTGATTGTCGTTTCTAATAATTTTCACGCAATTTACCGCGCCTGTTTCGGCTACGGTATCATCAATTTCATCTAAAAACGGAATAATTTTTTCTTTTAATGGAAAAGTTACGTTAAAGCCCTGCAAAGCGAAATCCGTTTGATTTTTTATTTTTTCAAAAAAATCATTAAGTTCATTATCATCTTTAATTTCAAAAAGTTCAAAACGTGCATTAATTTTTTCCTTTTCAAATTTTTCGCAAAAAAATGCTTTTGATTTTGAATATGAAAGCGGATAGCCAGTCAAACCGAAAATTTTAGCGTTTTGATTTTGTAATTTTTTGTTTTTCAAATATTTAAACAGGAAAAATATTACAATCAAAATTAAAATTATCACTATGAGATAACTCAATTCAAAAGAATATTTTTTAATCAAATCCTGCTGTCCGTGCAAAAAATATCCCAATGCAGCAAGTACCGTGTTCCACGCGCTTGAACCAATTACTGTGTAAAGCATAAACGGCAGCAATTTCATACGCGACAAACCAGCAGGTACGCTAATAAACTGCCTGATGCCCGGCACAAGCCGACCGATGCAAACCGAAATCTTGCTGTAACGCACAAACCATTTTTCTGCGTTCATAAGTTTGTTGCTGTTCAACAAGAAAAAATGCCCTAATTTGCTGTCTGCCAGTGCATATAACGCTTTTCGTCCGAGAAAAACCGCGAGCGTGTAATTTATCAGCCCGCCGAGCAGCGAGCCGATGGTTGCTGCGATAACAACGCCCCAAAATGTGAGCGAAGTTGTGTTGTCAAGCGCAACATAAGCAGCCACAGAAATTATTAATTCAGAAGGAATTATGCCTAAAAACGAACTTTCCAAAGCCATTAGCAGCGCAATGGTGGGGTAAGTCATGTTTTTTTCGTACCAAATTAAAATATGCTGAATAATCGATAGTTTTTCTTCTGTATTTGCCTCAATACCAACATTTTGTGCAATAACAGATATTGTACAAAGCATCAAAAAGGAAAAGCACAGAAAAATATATTTTTTGTTGCCGAGCATTAACGAAAATAAACTTAAAAAACAATTTTTAGAAAACAAAAGTAGTTATTTTTTTTAAAAAATTCATGTTGTTAAAACGTTTTTTAAGAAAAATTGTTGTTAATTGCATATATTTTGTGTTACTTTGCAAAAGTTTTTTAACGATTTTCCAAACCGAAATCTTATGTATCCTCAAATAGAATTTAAAAGCAAACAGGAAATAAAATTTTTTCAAGAGGAAGAATTGAAAATCGCCTTGCAATATTTGCAGGCAAATTCGCTTTTTTATAAAAATTTATTTAAAAAAAATAAAATAAATATTGATAAAATTCAGAATTTGTCTGATTTACATCAAATTCCTTTTACCGAAAAAAAAGATTTACAACTCTACAACGACGATTTTCTCTGTGTTGAACGCGAGAAAGTGATTGATTTTATTACAACTTCCGGCACATTGGGCGACCCTGTAACTTTTGCAATGACCGACAAAGACCTTGACCGCTTGGCATACAACGAAAAAATTTCTTTTGCCTGCGCAGGTGTGAAACAGTCTGATATTGTGCAACTTATGACAACACTTGACAAACGCTTTATGGCAGGGTTGGCATATTTTCTTGGTTTGCGCTCGCTTGGCGCGGGCATTGTGCGCGTAGGCAACGGAATTCCAGAATTGCAGTGGGACACGATTTTGCGCATCAAACCAAACACGATTATGTGTGTGCCGTCTTTTATTTTGCATATTATTAAATATGCAGAAGAACACCAAATTGATTATCGCAATTCGAGCATAAAGAAAGTTGTTTGCATCGGCGAAAACCTGCGCGAACAGGATTTTTCGCTCAATCTTTTGGGTAAAAGAATTAAAGAAAAATGGGATATTGAACTTTATTCTACATACGCTTCCACCGAAATGGCGACAACTTTTGCTGAATGCGAGTATGCTTGCGGCGGTCATCATCATCCAGAATTGATTATTTGTGAAGTTATTGATAATGAAGGAAATATTGTTGCCGATGGAGAAGTTGGCGAACTTGTAATTACAACTCTTGGCGTGGAAGGAATGCCGCTTTTGCGCTTTAAAACAGGAGATTTGGTAAGTTTTCATACAGAAAAATGCAAATGCGGCAGAAATTCAATGCGGATTTCACCGATTGTTGGACGGGCAAATCATTTATTAAAATACAAAGGAACAACTCTTTATCCGCCTGCAATTTACGATGTTTTAGACAATACGCCATACATTGAAAACTATTTGATTGAAGTTGATATTGACGAAAATGGAAATGACGAAGTGCTTGTACGAGCGGGAATTAAAGAATTTAAAAAGTTAGAAGAATTGATAAAGGAATTAAAAGACAGATTTCGCGCGAAAATCCGCGTTGCGCCCGAAATTGAAATTTGCAAAGCAGACGATTTGCAAAAAATAATTTATCCCGATTTGAACCGAAAACCGATTAAATTTATAGACAAAAGGAAGAAATGAAAAGTTGTATTATTTTAATTTAAAGTCAATCTCTGTATTTTATTGTATTTCAATGCTTTGTACAATCGTTGTGTTTTCATGTTTTTTCTTTTTCTTTTCCATATAAATTATTACCGCTAAAGGAAAAATTAATGATTTGTAATTGCCTTTTAAAGTCATTGGGCTGAATTTGATTTTGAAAACAAGGCAAGCAACAATAACTCCCAATGTTGGTCCTATGCCTTCTGCAATAATCTTTAAATAAATATTTGCATCAGATAGGATATTTGTTTTTACAACAATATATCTGACACCTATTGCAATAATATATAAAACGCCTATTGCGAAAATTGTTTTTAATTTGGAATTGTTAATATTGTTTTATCTATATTTCAATGCTTTGAAATGTTGTTTTTGGCATAAAAAGAAAAGTAATAACCCACGCCACAAGCCCACCAACGACAATTCCGATTAAAATATAAAAAAATGAATTTTTTTGTAAATATCTAATTTTTATTTAGAATTTCTCTTAAAAACATAATTTCTTCCTGCAAATGTTTGTTTTCTGTTTCTAAATTTTCTATAAGTTTTTTGTAAATTTCTTTGTTTTCAACATTAATATTTTCAACATAACCATTTCCATACGACCCTTCATTATTAGTTTGGGTTTCAATGGTCAGTTTTACACTGTTAAAAAACGAAGAAATATCCGTTTCCAATATTTCAGCAATTTGCTGTAGTTTATCTACGGAAACATTTATTGCTTCACTTTCATATCTTGCATACAATGCCTGCGTGATATTGAGTTTTGTCGCCATAAACTCCTGTGTAAAACCACGTTTCTCCAGTAATCTTTTTATTTAATAACCTATATCATTCATAAAAAATAAATTATACATTTAAAGAATACGATTATACGTCAAAAAATTTGTTGTATTAAAAATATGGTTGTGTCTCAAATTGTCTGATTTGACAAATAAAGTTCTTGAAATTCTGATATTTAATATCGTATATCAGTTGATTTAAGACACTACTGAAAGATGCTGTTCAAAAAAAACAGAACAGCATCTTTCTTTTTAAATTCACTTATAAACCTTAATTTTGGATAAGAAATTTCATAACACATTGATATTCAATCAATAAATTCGCCGTAGGCGATTAATATCAATAGAAAATAAATCAATATCTTTTCACATTGTTGTCTTGAATTGTATTCTATTGATATATAAGCCATAACGGGCTATTCCTTATCCAAAATTCAGGTTATTGGCAACTGTTTGTTTTTTTATTTTTTTAAAAATTTCCTTACTTTTGTATGAAAAAAATTTAATTTTTTTTCATATTAAATTAAAGAAATGGCTAAAAAATATTTATTTTGTACAACATTTATATTATTGATTTTCTGTAATATAAATGCGAAAACCTTTGTCGGCGAACACGGACGCTTACGCATTGAAAACGCGCAACTTGTGGATAAAGCAGGCGAGCCGATTGCTTTGCGCGGCGTGAGTTTGGGTGGGGTGATGTCCTGTCCTCGTTTTTACAATAAAGATGCTGTAAAATGGCTGCAAAGCGATTGGAAAATCAACGTTATCCGCCTTGAATTTGATATTGATTCGGATTCAATAAATGATATTTCAACGCTTTATTATTACAAAAAATTAGTTGAAAATGTGATTGATGCAGCGATAAAACAGGGAATTTATGTAATCGTCAGTTTCTACAGCCGCGATATTAATACTGCAGAGGCAGTGCGTTTTTTTGATGAAATTTCTGAAAAATACGCAAAATATCCGAATATTATTTATGAAATTTTTAATGAGCAGGATAATGAATTGTCCAAAGAATTAAAAACTTACAACGAAACGACAATTGCGGCAATCCGCGCAAATGATGCTGAAAATGTGATAATTGCAGGCAGTCAACGCTTTTATATTGATATTAATTTTTCGGATAAAAATACAAATTTCGAGCAAGCAAATCAGATAAGTTGTATAGCGCGGTCAATTTCCGACCACAACGAAAGTTACTCAATGCTTTTGCCCACAGCATCGTCAAAAGGCAAATGGAAAATCTCTGATTTAAGAGAATCGGGTGTGAAAGCGCGTGAATATTTAAGAAAACCCGCCGCGCCGAAAGACAAAAATAAAACAGCGCAAATAATTGAACAACAAACTGTTGCGCCAAACATTTTGCTTGCAAAAACTGATGTAACTTTAACAACAATGGGGCGCACAGAAACTTTGCCAAACGGCAACGTAATTCTTATCGGCGCGGCTTCAATGGCGGATTTTTCGTTTTCTCAAAAAGAAGATTTCGACATAGAATTGAAAAGTTTGAATGGAAAATATGCTTATGTGAGCGTGGAACTTGACGGAAATTATGCAGGGCGCAAACGCATTGACGCTCAAACAACTCTTTCGTTTTCTTTTGCCGATGCTGATATTGTGCATGCTCTCAAAATTTTCAAAGCCACAGAAGCCACAACAGGCGATATTGAAGTTGTTATCCCTAAAAATCTGCAACTTACGCGCAAAGATGCGGCAAATTCAACAAATAAAAAAATTGAATTTATCGGTAATTCAATAACTTCGGGTATGAGCAACGATTTGGAAATTCCCTGCAACAAAAGCGAAGAATGGTACGACCAGCACAACGCATATTTTTCGTATGCGGCGCAGTTGGCGCGGGCGTTAGGCATTGATTTTCAGTTAAGCAGCGTTTCTGGAATTGGAATGTACCGCAATTGGAACGACGAACATCAAACAGAGGCGATTATGCCCGATGTTTATCAAAATCTGTATTTGAATTCCGACAAATCGAAACCGTATAAGTTTGAATTTAAACCTGATATTGTTGTTATTTGCTTGGGTACTAACGATTTATCTGATGGTGATAGCAAAAAACCGCGCCTGCCTTTTAATTCCAAAAAATTTGTTGAAAATTATATTAATTTTATAAAAATGCTTTATGTGCATAATCCAAACGCACAAATTGTGTTGCTGAACAGTCCGATTATTAGCGGCGACAAACGCACGGTTTTAAATAAATGTCTGGATAGCGTGAAAGCCGCTTTTGCTTCTGATAAAACGCATAAAGAGATACGGATTTTTCATTTTTCGGATAAAATTATTCCTCACGGCTGCGGTTATCACCCTGATATTAAAGATGATACGCAAATGAAAGATGAATTGCTGGATTTCTTTAAAAAACTTTAAATTTGCAAATAAATGATTTCCGTTAAAAACATATCAAAAACTTATAGCGAAAAGTTGCAGAAAATCACAGCGTTGGACAATGTTTCGCTCGAAATTCAAACAGGCGAACTTTTCGGACTAATAGGACCCGACGGCGCGGGCAAAACTTCGCTTTTCCGCATTTTGACCACGCTTATTGAGCAGGACAGCGGACAGGCAACCGTTTGCGGTTTTGATGTATCAAAAGATTTAAAAGAAATCAGGCGGCGCGTGGGATATATGCCGGGGCGTTTTTCGCTATATCAGGATTTGAGCGTTGAAGAAAATCTGAATTTTTTTGCAGATATTTTTGCAACGACAGTTGAGGCAAATTATGATGTTATTCACGATATTTATGTGCAAATTGAGCCGTTTAAAACCCGTCGTGCTGGCAAACTTTCGGGCGGAATGAAACAAAAACTTGCGCTTTGCTGCGCTATGGTGCATAAACCCGAAGTACTTTTCCTCGACGAGCCGACAACGGGCGTCGACCCTGTAAGCCGCAAAGAATTTTGGGCGATTTTGAAAAAACTCAACGCCGCAGGAATGACAATTATGGTTAGCACGCCGTATATGAACGAGGCGAGTTTGTGTCAAAGAAGTGCGCTGATTCAGGAAGGAAAAATTCTCTCAGTAGATACTCCGCAAAATATTATAAATAAGAATTTTAACACAATTTTTGAAATTCTTTCTGCCGACAATTATTCACTTTTGGAAAATTTGCGCCAACGCACCGATGTTGTTTCCTGCCATATGTTTGGCGACAGGCTGCACGTTATTTTTGCTAATAATATTTTACCGCAAAATCTGCCGCAAAATATTGACATTCAAAAAATTAGTCCCGGAATTGAAGATTGTTTTATTGAATTGATGAAAAAATGAGTTTAAAAACTATCTTTCAAGATTTGCTTTTTTAACCCGTTCAGCCGCATTTGCAATGCGGCTGGGTTTGAATATAAGAATTTGTAATTAGCTAACGCAGAATGTTGGTTCGATTTTATCATAATTTTTTATTTTTTGCATTGCAAATCCTGAAAAACGAGATTATTTAGAATTTGTTTTTAAATTTCATAAAATTTAAAAACATAATCATTTCATTTTTGCAGATAAAAACTCTACCGCTTTTTCTATTTCTTTATACATCACAATATCTTCTGTTACCGCGCTTACCGATTTTCTGAATTCCGACAAAAAACTTTCAAGCGCTGGCGAAGTGCGTGCAGGGCGGCGAAACTCCATTGCCTGCGCCGCGTTCATCAATTCTATTGCAATGATTTTCAATAAATTATCTAAAATTTTATGCAATTTTACCGCTGCATTTGCACCCATGCTTACGTGGTCTTCCTGTCCGTTTGACGACACAATTGAATCGCTCGAAGCAGCAAAACAATACATCTTATTTTGGCTAACCAACGCAGCAGCAGCATATTGTGGAATCATATAACCTGAATTAAGTCCCGGATTGGCGACAAGAAATTCAGGCAATCCGCGCAGCCCCAAAATCAGTTGGGCAGTGCGCCGTTCAGAAATATTTCCGAGTTCTGCCAGCGCAATTGCTAAATAATCAAAAACTAATGCCAAAGGTTGTCCGTGAAAATTACCACCCGAAATAATTTTATCTTCATCGGGGAAAATTGTCGGATTATCAGTAACGGAATTAATTTCAGTTAAAAGAACGCTTTCAGCATATCGTATCGCATCTTTGGTTGCACCGCTGACTTGCGGAATGCAGCGAAAAGAATATGGATCTTGAACGTGATTTTTTTTGCGGGAAATAATTTCACTTCCTGCAAGAATATTCCGAAAAAATTTAGCCGTTTGCTCCTGCCCTTTGTGCGGACGAATTGCGTGAATTGACGCATCAAACGGCTCAATGCGCCCGTCGAAAGCATCAAGCGAGAGCGCAGCGACAGTATCGGAAATTTTCATCAATTTTTTCGCCCACAGCAGCGCATAAACGCCGTTTGCCGTCATAAATTGAGTGCCGTTGAGCAGTGCAAGCCCTTCTTTGCTTTGCAATGTAATCGGCTGCCAACCAAAGCGTTGCAAGATTTCTGCAGAATTGTATTTTTTATTTTCAAAAATAACTTCGCCTTCAAAAATCAACGGTAAAAAAAGATTGGCGAGCGGAGCAAGGTCGCCGCTTGCCCCAAGCGAGCCTTTATCATAAACAACAGGGATAATTTTATTATTAAAAAAATCGATAATACGCTGAATTGTAACAACCTGTACTCCGCTATGCCCCAGCGAAAGCGCGTGAATTTTAAGCAACATCATCAGGCGAATAATTTCCGCAGGCAAAGGGTTGCCAAGGCTGCAAGCGTGTGATTTTACAAGATTTTCCTGTAAAAGAGTCAGTTCGTGCGCCGAAATATTTTTGTTGCAAAGCGAGCCGAAACCCGTTGTGATGCCGTAGATTGGCGCATCGGAAGTTTGCATTTTGCAGTCGAGATAATCGCGGCATTTCTGCACTCGTGCCGCTGCTTCTGCCGAAAGTTCGAGCGTCAGATTTTCGGCAAATATTTTTTCTATAATACCAAATGTAAGGTTTTCTTTTCCAATAATATAAGGCATATTATGATTTTAGATTTTAAGATAAAACTGACTGCAAATTTACAGAATTTTTTGGAAAAACTCTCGTTTGTATTTCTAAAATTGCAATCGGGAGTTTTTTATTCTCCATAGGCGATTCCTGTCAATGTGAAACGCTTTATAAATATTCCGTTTCTGGCAGCAATAGAATATCTGAATGGCATTTTGCAAATTCGGTGAAACAAAAAAATAAATAAACCGCTGTTTCGCGCGGCTTATTTATTTTTATATTCAGCAAAAGTTTTTTTATTTTTACTCGTTGCTTTCAGGCGTATCTTCCATAATTACAGAATTTTCGTCTTCATTTACCGCTTGCGGTTGGTCATTGAGTTCTTCACCTCTTAACAAGGCAAGATAATTTTGCGGAGCAAAGTGGCGCGTTTTAAGACCTGATTTTGCAATGCGGATTTTTAAATCTTCTGCTTTTTTAATCAATTTTGCTCCGTCTTTTTTATTATAGTCGCCAGCTGAAATTTGATTTGCATATTCAATTGCCATATCGGGCTTGTCGAGCATAAAATAAATAGCGCACAAATTAAAATTTGCGATATAACGCAAACGGTCGTCTGCTTTGAGTTTTGGGTCAGTGTATTTTGCTTTGATTGAATTGAAATATTCAATCAGCGGAGCGATACTGTCGGCATTTACAGGTGTATTTGCGTTTGCAGCCGAAAGCACTCTTTTTAAAGTTACCACATTGGCGCGCATCGTAAGATTTTCGTCATGTTTCTTTTCGTCCATAGTTTTAATCAAATCGCCTGTTAAACGAACTGAAAAACCAAATTTATCCGATGCATAATTTGAAGCGGCGTTTGCAACAGCAAGCGATAAATCTCTTTGCCAGCCAGCCATTAATGCCATACGATTATCGTTCCAGTATTTTGCCGCATCATTGTAAGTTGCGAAAGTTTCTGAAGTCCATGTTCTTGTGCGAGTAAGATTATTTTCAAACAAAATATCCGAGCCCCATTTGATTACAAAAGAGCCGTCCAACGAACATCCACTAAAACAATTATAAGAATAGCTAGTATGTTCTTTACCGTCTTTATCTTTGTAGGTGGAAGTGTTGGTATTAACCTTGGCATCGGTAGTAACGCTACCTGTGCGTACGATAATGACAATATTTGCCTCGCTCTCCGATTCGGCTTTATTTTGCCCTGAAATAAAGATTTTTTCTGCAAGTTCTTCATTGTCAATTCCTTTTATAGGACTATTCACAGTTGCTCTTCCCCAATATGTAAAATTTGGAGGGTCAAGGGGCGTTTCAGGCGTAAGCCTGTAACGATAATCAAATCTTACATTGTCCACATCAATATTTTTTGTTTGGGCAAAGCAAGTTACACTCAACAACAATATTGCCAGCAGCATTGAATTTTTCTTCATAAAAATTTATTTTTAAAATTATTAATATTTGATAATTTTTATTTTTTGGTAAAAAATTAATTTTCCTTTTGCTCTTTGCCTATTATAATTTGCTGAATTACAAGTATTTTACCGCGCATAAGCAAATAAACGCGGAAAGAACCGTTGGCAGTTTTTATATTTCCGATAACAAAACACGATTGCTCCGAACCGCCTTGATGTATGATTTTAAAATTTTCAACAGAGTTTTTTGCAAAAAAATCTGAAAGTATTTTTTTTGCATCTGCGGCGGAATAAGTTCCTGTTTGCGTGTCGATTGTGAGTGAAACGCGATTGTCTAACCGCGCGGACAAACGTCCATTGTCGCCTTTGTTCAAAGCGGCAATAACTTCGTCAGGAACGGATTGTTTATTATTCTGACTTGCAGCGATTTGACTGAAAAACAAAAACAAAACCGCGATTGGAATTACCAACGCCGCTTTGTTTTTATAATATAATTTTTTGATTTTCTGCATAATAATTTTCTTTATAATAAATTTACTGCTGTTACAGCAAAAGTCATTCCAAACTTTAAAAATTATTATTCAACTTTAAAAATTTTTAAAAATTGTAGCCCAAGGCAATAAACCAGCCGCTTTGTGTGGTGCGTTTTTGCTTATTTGCAGCGTTGATATTTGTCAAACCATAATCGTAGCCGCTTTTGAGATAAAACCTGTTCCATTCAAAACCGCCGCCTACGCTCAATAAAATGCTCAAACGCGCCAACTGTTCGTCTTTGTACATATTTGCAAATCCATCGGCGCGGTAAAGTCCATAACTTTTAAGCCATGCAATCATATCTGCTCTGCCTGCAGAATCTGTGGGCAAAGTAGTTGCAGTGAGCAAACTTTCGGACAATCCCAAACGGAAAGTAGGTCCTCCGTATGCAAAAAACTTGATTTTTGCAAAAAGCGGAACTTCATAACCTGCCGTAATAGGCAAATTTAACTGATTAGCCGAAGTTGATTGACGGTAATTTGCTGCGCCTGCGTAACGTTGTGTGTTGTTATAGTGCAGATATTCGTAAAAAAGACCAGTTTGCCCGAAAACGTGGTTTGTGAAATTATATTTGAAAAATACACCCATTCGCAAACCGTCTATATTTAATGTGGCAAGAGTTTTACCCTTGCGCAACTGGTTTGCATAACCAACTTCGTATGAGAAAGTTACAGGTGATTTGACTGCTTCTTGTGCAAAAATATTTACCGCAAAAGTTAGAAATAAAGCAAAAACGGTTAATGTTTTGATATTCATTTTATTATAATTTTTTTATGGATTTTAATAAATAATTTTCAGGCTGCAAAGATAATTTAATTTTTGATAAAAATAAAATTAAAAAATATTATAATGTTTCAAAAACATAACCTTCTGATTTCCAAAATTTTATAGCATCAGGCAAAGCGGCGAACATGTTTTTTTGCGCTTTTATCGAATCGTGAAAAACTACAATTGAGCCATTTGATGAATATTTTTTTATATTTTGCAGAATTTTTTCCGCCGAAAGCGAATTGTCGTAATCACAACTTATCAAATCCCACATAACTATTTGAAAATCAGTTTGCAAAGCGCGAATTTTACGGCAAGTAATCTGTCCGTGCGGCGGACGAAACAAATCGCTTTTTATTAATTTATCGGCTTTTTTAACATTATCAATATATGTATTAAGATTGGTTTTAAACCCTTTCAGATGATTAAAAGTGTGATTACCAACACGATGCCCACGCCGCTTAATTTCTTCAAATAATTTTGGATAACGTTCAACATTTTGTCCGACGCAAAAAAAAGTCGCACGAATATTTTCAACTTCAAGTAAATCAAGCAGTTGTGGCGTAACTTCGGGTATTGGTCCGTCGTCAAAAGTCAAATAAATTGATTTTTGCTCTGTCGGTTTTTGCCAGAGAATATTTTTGCCGAAAATAAAACGTAAAAATTTTGGTAATTGATAACTCATTGTTTTTCAATAGATTGCTTCGGGCAGTAGCCCTCGCAATGACGTTTTTTAGAAGTTTTCAATAAATTATAAAATAAAAAAAGAGGCGTTTTGCGCCTCTAAAATTTGCTTTTGTACGCGGTTTATTTTCTCAAACCGAGTTCTTTAACAATCGCGCGATAACGTTCAATGTCCTTATCTCGCAGATAATCAAGCAATCGGCGGCGTTTGCCTACCAACATAACCAAAGCGCGTTCGGTGCTATAATCTTTTTTGTTTGACTTCAAATGTGTAGTCAAATGGTTGATACGGTGTGAAAACAATGCTATCTGCGATTCTGGCGAACCGGTATCAGTGTTATTTTTGCCGTATTTACCAAAGATTTCCGTTTTCTTTTCAGAAGTTAAATACATAATTGTTAGTTATTTATATAAATTATAAAATTGAGGCTGCAAAAGTACAAAAAAAATATTAATTACGCAAAAATGTAATTTTTATTCAAGGAAAAATAGTATTTTTGCAATGAAAAATTTAAAAAAAATGAAAATTCTTTTTATTTCTCCGCATCTTAATTCTTTTAAAGCGGTAAAGGGCGGGGCAGAGCAGCGTACTTATTTGATACTCAAAGCATTATCGCAATTTACAGAAGTTGATTTTGCGGCGTTTCATTCGGCAGAAGGCTTTGATTCGCTGCCTGTAAATGTTGTTTATGAAAAAACAGTTGCCGATAATCTAAATCATTCAAAATTAAGAAAATGGCTGCCTGTTTTACAATTTTGGAACAAAGGTAAAATTTTTCCTGTAAATAAAAATAAAGCAGAAATTGTTGAAAATTTAGTTAAAAAAACTAAATATGATTATATTTTTACTCGTTACATCATAAAGGCGATGGAATGCGATTTTTTGCGTTATGCAGAAAAAACAATAATTGATGTAGATGACTTGCCTTCCGATTATTACAGCATTTTATCCGAAAATTCAAAAAGCCGTTCGGGGCGGATTCGTTATTTTTTGATGTCTAAAATTGCGCTTTTTCATCAAAAACAAATTATAAAAAAAGTTAAAAAAACAACTTTCCCAAATTTTGATGCTGCGAAAATTTTTGGCGGAGCATATTTGCCCAATATTCCGTTTTATGAACAGACTTGCCCGAAAATTGATTTTTCGCAGACAAAAAAGCGGATTTTTTTCGTCGGCGGGTTGTGGTACGAGCCGAACTATTTGGGAATCAATTATTTTCTTAAAAATATTTATCAAAAACTTGTAGAAAAAATGCCAGATGTGGAATTTTTTATTGCAGGAAAGATGGACAAAAATAATGATTTTACAAATGAATGGGAAAGTTATAAAAATGTGCAAATTGCTGGTTTTGTGGAAGATATACAAAAAGAATATGAAAAATCCCGTGTTGTGGTTGTGCCGATTTATCAGGGCGCAGGCACTAACATAAAACTTGTGGAAGCGATGCAAATGCAGCGTGCGTGCGCGGCTTCGGAGTTTGCAACTCGCGGATTTTCAGCGTTTTTCACCGACAGGAAAGATTATTGCGTAGCGCATTGCGATGAGGAATTTGTGCAAATCCTCGAACAACTTTTAACAGACGAAAATTTTAATCAAAAAATTGCAGAAAACGGCTGGCAAACAGTTCAACAGCATTTTTCTTTTGAATCTTTTGCAAAAAAACTGCGGGAAATTTTTTGAAAGGAAAATTAAACATAATTTTGAGAAATATTTTTAATATTTTTGTAAAAAATTTTTAATATAAAAAATAATGAGAATAGGATTTCAAGAAATATTATTTCTTGCACTTTTGGTGCTATTGCTTTTTGGTGCGCGTAAAATTCCTGATTTAATGAAAAATTTGGGTAAGGGAATCAGCAGTTTCAAACAAGGTTTGAACGATATTACCAAAGATGTTGAGGTAAAGCCTGACGATGAGAGCAAAGAAGAAAAATGAGCAAACAGCCGCTTGATTTTTGGGCGCATTTAGATGAATTGCGCAAAGTTTTGGTGCGTGTGGCAGTGATAGTTTTGGCGCTTGCCGTTGTGGCTTTTTGTTTTAAAGAAACTCTTTTTAGCATTGTACTTGCGCCGCAAAATGCTGATTTTCTCACTTATCGGTTGCTTTCTAAATTTGCCGCTTTGCCCGATTTTTCTGTTCCGTTAATCAATACCGGGCTTGCCGAGCAGTTTCGTATTCATATGAAAGTAGCCTTTGAGGCGGGCGTTTTGCTTACTTCGCCTTATATTTTATTTGCAATTTTCAGGTTTATTTCGCCTGCGCTTTACAAGCGGGAAAAACGTCCGATGATTCGGGTGGTTTTTTGGAGTTATTTGATGTTTATTATTGGAATTTTGGTAAGTTATTTTCTTATTTTTCCTCTGACATTCAGGTTTTTAGGCACATACAAGGTGAGCGAATCTGTTGCAAATTTGATTTCGCTCAATTCGTATATTGATACTCTGACTATGCTTTGTATGTGGTTTGGAGTGCTTTTTGAATTGCCATTGCTGTGCTGGCTTTTGGGCAAATTTGGAATTATCAATGCAGCGTTTATGCGGCGTTATCGCAGGCACGCAATTGTTTTGCTGTGCGTCCTTGCTGCAATAATTACTCCCACAGGCGATATTTTTACGCTTTTAGTGGTTGCATTGCCGCTCTACGCGCTGTATGAAATCAGTATTTTTGTTGTGAGGAAATAAACATAAATTACAAAACAATTACCTCAATTTTAAAAGAAAATAGAAAGAATATGAATAAAATATCAATCCGTTTTTTCGACAATAAAGAAGTTCGCGCCGTTTGGGACGAGGAAAATTCCAAATGGTGGTTTAATGTTGTTGATATTGTAGCCGTGCTTAATGAGCAAGACGATTACATAAAAGCAGGTAATTATTGGCGTTGGTTAAAACGCAAACTTATCAAAGAACAAAATCAACTTGTGAGTACCACTCACGGTTTCAAATTCATAGCAGCAGACGGCAAAAAACG
>JGI20171J14444_1000111_pt1 | contig 27882 bp, 19 predicted proteins | sample TergutNc150P4_FD_14444 | JGI IMG/M metagenome (IMG submission 14444) | reverse complement strand
CTGGGCGGCGGTGTTGCCGTTCTTCAGCCAGACCAGGTGGTTGGCATCGGAGTTGGGGCTGAGGTTGGTGTCGGTGATCAGCACCTGGTTCTGGTCGCCGGGGGTGGCGATGTAGCCCTTGCCGTTGACTATCAGCTGGCCGCCGGAGAAGATGTTGGCGCTGCCGGTGATGCCCAGTCCGGACTCGTCTTGCAGGGTGATGTCGCCGAAGTTCTGGTAGGTGGTGCCGTGGTTGGCGGCAGTGGCGTTGCCGCCGTTCAGAACACTGCCGCCTTGGGCGATTATCAGGCGGTCCTTGACATCCATGGATGTGAAGTTCTTGATGCCGTTGGCGGTGCCGTTGGGGGGTGCAACGACGTTGATGCGCCGGGGGAAACCGTCGGCGGCCAAGCCGGGCTCCCAGTTGCCCAAAGGCCAAGTGCCCTGGCTGGCCTCGTCCCAGCCGGCCGGCCGGTCTTGCGGGCCAACGTGGATCTCGGCGAACTTGTTGGCGCTGGCGGCGTTGGCGGCCACCGTGTTGGTGATGTCGTCGCCGGAGTTGCCGGCCGAGAGCCCCTGGATGGAGCCGGCCGACACCAGGTTAATATCCACGTCGCGGAGCAGCGTAGCCGAGTTGCCATTGCCGGTGACGTTGCTGTAGCGGGTGGCGAAGACGTTGCCGACCACGCCGCCGGGGGCGTTGATGTTCATCGTGATGCGGCCGACACGGGTGTTAGCTGCGTTGTTTGCCGCATCGCCATAGATGCTCAAACCGTTCAGCAAATTAGGGTCGGCGTTGGCATCGGTGAAAACGTTCAACGTCAGGCTGTTGTTGTCACCGCTGCCGATCTGCGGAGCCTGATTGTTGTAGGGACGGCCACCGGAAACCGCGTCACCGTTCTCGATCGCAAAGCCGTTAGTGTTGCCACGCAGATCGAGGGTCATGGTGCCGTTACCGTAGATGCGACCGTTGTTCGTCGGCGAGGTGCAAAAGCCCATATTGGGCAGGGCACGCGCAGAGCCAGAGAAGTCGCCGCCGTAGACTGTGACGTATGCGTCGCCACTGACGGTGTCGCCGGCGGTCAAACCGTAGGAGCCGCCCATTGAGGCGTTGATCACTGCTGCCGGCTGCGTCTTGCCCTTGTCCAGTACCAATGCGCCGGTGTCCCGGTAGTCCACCTTGCCGTCGCCGTTGGTGTCGGTCTTGGGAATGCGGTTACGGGCGTTGTCGTAGACCGTGACGGCGGCATTGCCGTCTTGGTGATCGTCGTCCCAACCGCCACCGCTGAGAAACCAGTTTATCTGGCCGCCATAGATGTGGGTCTCGCTGTTGCCGATGTGATAGGCGGCATTAAAGCCGCTGCCCTCCAAGGTGTCGGTAATGCCACGCCAAAGCTCGTTACGGCTGTCACCGATCTGGCAGCCGTTGTAGTTGCCGCCGTATGTCCAACGGCCGCGCATCGATGCCTGCACCAAGGTGCTATTGCCGTTGATCAGGAACCTGTCGTCGCTGCCGAGAATACCGCCACCACCCCAGATGTCGAGCTGGCCGAAATAGCCTGTGCCATTGTTTTGGCTGAAGCAGAGGGTGTAGTCACCGCCCGACCCGGAAACCGTGTCATGGGGGCTGGTGCCAAAATTGTTCGCTGCATCGTAGTTGTCGCCGTAGCAAAGCCCTTCGCTGCCGATCACTATATAGGAGCTACCCTCGACGTAACCGCCGCAGCCAGCACCCTCGATGCAGCCGATGTCTGGCTGGCCGGTGACGCAACCGGAGCGGAGGATGGTAGTAGCGTTACCATAAACCTGGAAGTTGAAACCGGCCTTGGCAGCGGCAACGGCACCGTCACCGCCGCTGATCTTGCCGTCACTGCTCCTGTAGTTGAAGGCATTGAGCATGGCCGGCACGGTCTGGTTGGCGGTGTCCCGCATACCGAGGCCCATGACGGTGGTGAAGCTGCCCTTCTGGTTCTCGCCGGCCTTGGCAATGGTCGAGACATTGCCCTTGACTATGCCCGCGATGCCGTTGGCACCGATCAGGGCCGCCCGCCCATAGGTGTAAGCCGAGGTGTCAACAGTGGTCTTGATGATGTAGTCGTCGGTGTAGGCCAAGTCCTGACGGTCACTTTCCTGATTGGCAATGGCCGGGCGGATGTCGGCGTCGGTGCCGATGTTGCCGTTGTAGGAGCCACCGATGATCTGGCAGCCGTTGGCCGCTGTCGACCAAGTGTAGGTGTTGCCGTTGGCACTGAAAGCACCGGTGCCAGTGATGCTGTTGGTGATTTTGCCAGTGACATCGCCATAGTACATGCCGCCGACAAAAGTGTGCAGGCCCCCGGCACCGTTGGTGCCGGAGGTACGGATCTTGTTAACGGTGGAAGTGGCGTTACCGTTCAGGTAGGCCTTGTTGGCCGCACCGGAACCATAGCCGGCACCCCAGATATCGACCGAGCCCTGACCGCTGGTGTCATTGACGGTGATGGCAGCATTGCCGTTCATCGTGCCAGCTTGCATGCCGCCGTAAAAACTAGAGCCGCCGGCACCGGTGGACCAAATGGTGATGGCAGCAGTACCGTCACCCGGAGCATTGACCGTGCCCGCTGCCGCGCCGCCGTAGTAGTTGGTGGCGCTGGTTGCCCAGGACTGGTTGCCCAAGGTCAGGTCATAGCCGTTCATGTAGATGTTGGCTAGGTTATAGCGGATGTTCCGGAAGATGATGTTGCATCCGAAGCTCACACTACCGCCGTTGCCCAGTACCCCACCGGTCGTTGGAGCGGCAGTAGCCGGGGTCGGCGTGGCCGGGCAGGGGTCGCTGGTCGAGCCAGTAATCACCAAGGTGCCGACGTTGGGCAGCCTAAAGCCGTTGCCTAAAGCATTAGCGCTCAAGGCAAAAGCAGCGCTACCAACATAAAGCACATAGTCGCCCGCAGGACAGCTGGCCAAGTAAGCCAAGGCACTGTCCAGACCGGCGGCTGTACCCGGGTAGGATTGATAGATGCCAGCGCCGATGACCACGATCTGTGTGGCATCACCGGGGTTGATGCTGGCACCAGCGCCACCTAGGGACTGGTTGATGTCCATGCCGTTAGTTGGAAAAGACATCGGCATGGCACCGATTGCAGCCAACGACTGAGCCAGCTGCGACTCAGAAATTGGCTGCTGCTCGGCAGGTTGCGCCGCAGCGGGCGGCCCCTCTGCCATCGCCTGGGCGCCTGGGTCGTAGCCCTCCGGGGCGGTGGCCCCTGCGGGGTTGCCGTCCCCTGAAGCGGCTTGGTCAGCAGGCTGACCCGACGGCTGAGCCGCCGAGCCTAAGCTGGCGGCATTCGCCGCCGCACCAGCCTGCTCTTTGCCTGCTGCTTGGTCTTGCAGGCTTGAACCCGTAGGCGCGCTTTGATCTGGAGGCGTGCCGTACTCCACATCGCTGGGGTTAGGAGCAACAACTTGGTTGGCAAACAGCCCTGAGGGCATTGCCAGCATCAGTGCCAATCCTACAGAAACAAGGGCAGAGAGGACATTCCTCGCTGTTCTCCCGCCCCTGTTCTGTTCCCCGTTTTTCTGTAACTTTGACCTGATATTCATTACTATAACCTTTCTCGCAACGTTCCCAATCTCTTTCAGCCACAACAGCCACAATCTTTTCTTGTTATAAAACCTCCTTTTTTTATAGCTTTACCTACCATTTACCGATATATTCCCATCTAGAACCGCTGCCATAGTTTTTTGGAGCTAAAATCAATGCAGCTATTTGAGAGTAACAAGGAGGCAAAAGATTTGTAAAGATTATGAGGAAACTTTTTACAAAATCTCCATATTTTAATCTTTTGATTGGTATATTTTGTTTAGTTTTCGCCTGTACTCTTCACAATTTCTACATACTTTAGGCTCAAAATAGATATTTTGGATCTCAGAATGAATAATCTGTCCCGCCATCGCGGGCGGGGCGCACTGCCGTTACGGTCGACCGCCCCGCCATCGCGGGCGGGGCACCCCGTCATCGCGGGATCAGAACTACAATGCCGACCGCTAACTGGCTACGCCTCCCAACAAAGCGGCCCGTCATTGCGTGCGGAACGTCCCGTCATTGCGTGCGGAACGTCCCGTCATTGTGCGTTTGGCCAGCAATCTTGCCGTTGACTGACCGTACTGCCCAACAGTATCGCCACTTTTGTCAAAACAGCAGCTAAAAGCCAGTGTATCTATTGTTGCGGACCGCCTTTTACAGCTTCCGTCTGAATACCAGTACATTACTCGCCGCTTCTTGGCCAATACGGCTTTGCCACAGCCCCATGCCCATCTTTGTCCCGCCCCATACTGGCTGAAGGCGTTGTTGCCACAAGCTCCAGACAGCAGTGTCCAGTTCCAAGGAAATGTTATGGGAATAACCTGTAGACACAAACACTATTTCAGCGATGGCCACTCTGGGATTATGTTGCTGTTTTTATGATCTGTGAGACACATCCACTCTCAAGACGCCGTCCAGTTTTCATATTTATCCGGGCCGGCAAACACGTACTCATCGGATATGAAGGTGTAGGGAGACACCGATTTAAGCTCAATTTAGCGCCCGAACCCAGTCATTGCGGGTCGAGGGCCGTGCGGGGCTGGCTTTGATCAAATCGGTGTTTCCCTGATGAAAGAAGGGCATGGAGTGTATCCACAGTGCTAAAATGCAACAACAGGATATAAGACACAACCAAACTTGAGAACGAGGAGCCGGTGGCCTTGGCCAACACCATTAGCATACCGATCGGCGGCATGACCTGCACAGTCTGTGCCCAGCGGGTCGAGAAAGCGCTCTCCAGAGTAGACGGCGTTTTGGAGGCCACAGTGAACTATGCCACGGAGAAGGCCCAGATCAGCTACGACCGCAGCCGCACCGATGTTGATGCCTTGCGCGCTGCCATCAAGGCTGCCGGCTACCAAGCGCTGGCCACCTCGCTTTCTGACTCGCTGCAAGCCGAACAGAGTTTCCGCAGCCGTGAGCTGCGCCGGATGTGGGTCAGGTTCGCCATCGCTGCACTGGTCACGATACCCCTACTCTACCTAGCCATGGCACCGATGCTCGGCGGCAGCAGCGGCTGGCTTGACACCAACCCCCTAGCCAACGCGCTTCTCCAACTGCTACTGGCACTGGTAGCAGTGTGTGCCGGGCACCGCTTCTACCTTATCGGCTATAAGGCTATCTGGCAGTGCTCCCCGAACATGGACACCCTGATAGCGCTGGGCACCACAGCGGCTTTCGTCTACAGCGCCGTAAATACCCTGCTCATCGGCCTAGGAAACCCACATCTAGTACACAGTCTCTACTTTGAGACAGCTGCTACCATCATCACCTTGATCTTGCTGGGCAAGACCCTAGAAACCATGGCCAAAGGCCGAGCGGGCAAGGCCATTGAGTCCTTGATGGGACTGGCACCCAAAACCGCCGTGCTGTTGCGCGACGGCGGCGAAGTGGAAACCGCCGTCGATGCCGTGCAGCCCGGTGACCTGCTCCTAGTCAGGCCGGGCGGACGCATCCCGGTAGACGGACGCATCACCGCAGGCAACAGCGCAGTAGACGAAAGCCTGCTCACCGGCGAGAGCCTACCGGTGGATAAGCAACCCGGCGACAAACTGTTCGCTGCCACCCTGAACACCACCGGCTCGCTGCGCTTCATCGCCGAGAAGGTCGGCAGCGACACAGCCTTGGCTCAGATCGTCGCCGCTGTGGAGGAAGCCCAGGGGCACAAAGCACCCATCGCCCACCTAGCGGACAAGGTGGCTGGCGTTTTTGTGCCAATCGTCTGCGCCATAGCGCTGCTGGCTGCCATTGCCTGGTATTGCGCCACCGCCTTCGGGGCTTGGCCGCTGCCAACGACGGCAGACATGAGTTCCGAGCTGCCTAGCGACCCCCTCGCCTTTGCGTTACGCATCTTTATCTCAGTAATGGTCATCGCCTGCCCCTGTGCCCTAGGGCTGGCCACCCCGATGGCTATTCTCGTAGGCAGCAGCTTGGGAGCCGAGCAAGGCATCCTGATTCGTAGCGGCGAGGCGTTGGAAGCAGCAGGCAAGATCGACACTGTAGTGCTGGACAAGACCGGCACCCTGACCGAGGGACGTCCAACCCTGACCGATGTCATAGCTGCTGCGGGCTTTTCCCGCTGGGGGGCAAGCCTTGGAGGACACCCAAAGCATCAGGATCACCAGGCGCTGGCCGAGCACCTCCCCGACACTGCAAGCCCCTTTGACGACCCCCAAGCCCTATTGGCATTGGTGGGCGACGATGCGGCCATGCGTGGCTTGGTCGGCTCTGACCGCAACTCTGTGCTCGCCTTGGCGGCGGCGGTGGAGCGTGACTCCGAGCACCCCTTGGCCAAAGCCGTTGTTCAAGCAGCTGATGAGCGAGGCCTAAGCCTAGATGCGGCAAGCGATTTTCAAGCCGTACCCGGGCTGGGGGCACAGGCGGTCGTCACTGGTCGCCTCGTGCGCGTTGGCAACTCTGCGTTCATGACAGCATCCGGCATCGACAGTTCAGCTTTCTCCAGCTTCACCGACAGCTTGGCCGCCGACGGCAAGACAACAGTGCTTGTTGCCGTCGACCAGCAGCCCATCGGCATCATAGCCTTAGCTGACACGCTGAAGCAGTCCAGCTTCGGCGCGATCAGCCGCCTACGGGCAAACGGCATCGCCGTGCTGCTGTTAACCGGCGACAGTGCGTGTACTGCCCGCTCCATCGCCCGTCAGCTCGACTTGGACGAGTCACAGAGCGTGTTGGCAGAGGCCCTGCCATCTGAGAAGGCCCAAGCAGTGGCTGCCCTACGCAAGTCCGGCAAGCGAGTGGCGATGGTCGGCGATGGCATCAACGATGCACCAGCGCTAATCGAGGCAGACGTGGGCTTGGCCATCGGCTCTGGCACAGACATCGCCATCGAGTCAGCCGACATCATCTTAATGCGCAACGACCTACTCTGTGTGCCGCGTACCATCGAACTCTCCCGGCACACACTGCGTGTCATCAGACAAAACCTCTTCTGGGCTTTCGCCTTCAACAGCATCGGCATCCCCATAGCCGCCGGTCTGCTCTACCTCTTTGGCGGCCCTTTGCTCAACCCGATGATCTCAGCTGCGGCAATGAGCCTCAGCTCACTGACAGTAATGGCCAACGCCCTACGCCTAAAAGCCATGCGCTTGGAGTGAAAGCTCAAGCAAGGCAAAGCGGGGGCATCTGCCAACGCGCCCATTGGAATCGAAGCTTTCGACAGCCAAGCGCAAATAGGATTGATGGCAACACGGTTTCGTTGGCTCGTGTGCGCGAGGCCACTAAGACAAAAAAGCAAAAAATTGCTCTAGCCCCCGCTTTGCTGCGAAAACCGGAGCAGACCTAATGCAAAGAAAAGGCAAGTATTATTCAGTTGCGAATAGCCAAGTCTGGCTCCTCAAAGGAAATAGAGTCCAGTAAGCATCTACTGCAGTACAGCTTTTGTTGCAGCAAGGACAAGGTGATGGAAAATGGTAACACAGCCTAACAAGACCCCTCACAACACTGTCAAATACTCAACATACATCACTTAAGTGCGGGTCTTAAATGCTCGCAAATGCTCGCGAAAACCCCTGTCGCGTTGGACTGTGTTACCATCATACTTGTGGTACCAATTTTCGGTTTCGACAAGAAACTTTCCCGCTTAACGAAAATACTGCACAACCAGTTTCAACGAAAGAGGCGAGGATGTCAGGAGCACAAATACAAATGCCTTTAGATGCCAGCCAGCTAGAGCAAAACAGCCAGAACAAGCCTCGGAGCGGTCAGCCCCGCTTGGACAACCGCTATCTGGACACCCGTGGTCATTCTTCCGAGCAGTTACGTTTCTCTGAAGCCATTCTCCAAGGGCTGGCCGAAGGTGGCGGCCTTTTTGTTCCCCAAACCATCCCCCACCTGTCGCTGGCAGAAGTTTTGTCACTAGCCACTTTGCCCTATGCCCAACAGGCCGCCTCACTCTACCGGCATTTCGGCGTGGACTTCCCAGATGCTCAGATCAGTGCCTTGATGCAGGCGGCCTATGGCTCAAATTTCGACTCCGCAGACATTGCGCCGCTGGTCAAAGTAGCCCCTCAGAGCTATGTGCTGGAGCTTTGGCATGGCCCGACTTCAGCCTTCAAAGACATGGCCTTACAGTGCCTGCCGCGCTTCTTCTCCGCAGCTATGGAGAAGCATGCTGCCGCCCATCCAGACGGCGGCCAACCAACGACCGTCGCCAGCCGCCCGCAAGTCGGCCACCCGCAAGTCGGCCAACCGGCTACCGCCGCTGAGCCTACCGCCGCTGGCACCGCCGCTGCCGCCACATCCCAACCGCTGAGTCTGATTCTCGTCGCCACCTCTGGCGACACCGGCAGCGCCGCTTTGGAGGGCTTCAGCAACGTGCCCGGTACCGGAATTATCGTTTTTTACCCCCACGGCGGTGTCAGCGACATCCAACACCGGCAAATGGCCACGGCGGCCGGAAAAAATGTTGGCGTGGTGGGCGTTGAGGGCAACTTCGATGACTGTCAAACGGCGGTCAAAGCGGCCTTTGGCGACCACGATTTCGCCCAGCGGCTGGCTGGCCGCAATGTTTGCCTGTCCTCCGCCAACTCCATCAACTGGGGGCGGCTGCTGCCGCAGGTGGTCTATTACGCCAGCGCCTACTCCCGCCTAGTGGCTCAAGGAGCCTTAAAGCCGGGTGAACTGCTGGAAGTCTGTGTGCCTACCGGCAACTTCGGCAATATCCTAGCTGCCTGGTACGCCCGAGAAGCCGGTGTGCCTATCGGCCGGCTGTACTGTGCTAGCAACGAGAACCGGGTGCTGGCTGACTTCATCAACACCGGTATCTATGACATCTCTGAGCGCCCCTTCCACCTCACGCCCTCGCCCAGCATGGACATCTTGGTATCATCCAACTTGGAGCGCCAGCTCTTCGAGCTCAATGGCCGTAACCCACACACAGTTCGAACTTGGATGGAAAGCCTACGTGACAAACGCCGCTTCCAAGTCGATCAAGCGACACTCAACTCCCTGCATGCGACTTTCAGCGCCGACTGGGCATCGAGCAGTGAGGCTTTCCAAGCCATAAGGGAAGTCTACCAACAACACGACTATTTGCTTGACCCACATACAGCAGTAGCTTGGCGGGTCGCCGAGAAGCTGCGTCCCAGTTCCAGCGCACCGATGTTGATTGTCTCCACCGCGCACTGGGCGAAGTTCGGCACTGATGTCTGGCGGGCACTAAACGGCCAAACACCGGGTTCAACGTTGCCGGACGAAATCTGCCGCCTCAGCGGTGCTCAACTAAACAGCAAGATAGCCGAGAAGTTTGCTGCAGCAGGCGGCATCCCACCCCGCCTGGCCAACCTAGAGAATCTGCCAATCCGCTTTTCGTCGATAACGGCGGGCACACAAGAGGGCATAGAGGCCGCCGTCAACGCTTGGTTGGACAGCAGTGCAGGATAAAGCGTTGATCTAACACATTGTTTCAGCTATTGAGCCAGTCGTCCACTAGCTTTATCCAAAATCGCACTATTTCAATATGCGAATAATGTTCGCAATCATCAAAAGCTTCGACAAGATTTATACAGTTGCTTTCAAGGAGAATCATTACTGGCAGGACAGGTATCCGCGCCGGGTACTTGGAGCAGTTGCTCGTTGTAGGCACCCGTCCACTAACCAATTTTGTCCCCGCGAGAAATGAGTAACCGATGAAGCGTATGAACAATTTGAACATGCAGATCCGCTTGACTCTCTATGGACCCAAGGGTTTCCCCGAGGGCACCTTCGGCAAAGGTGTGGCCGTGCTTTTGCGCGGCGTGGACAGTCTCGGATCGCTCAACGCTTCTGCCAAGAGTATCCATATGGCTTATTCCAAGGCCTGGCGTATCGTCAAAGAAGCCGAACAGGGCATGAACTTCCAACTGATCGACCGGATGGGTGCCCGCGGCTCGACTCTAACCCCTGAAGGCCGTAAGCTGCTCGAAATTTATGAACGCCTAGAAAAAGAAGCCGAAAATGAGTTAGGACAGCGCTTTGCCAAGCTGCTTGATGCCTAATGAGACACCGCCATGGCCGCATTTAAAAGCAACGCGTGCGGAGCCTTGGCTCCGCACGCGCTATCTTGCAACTCAGGCTGCCGTTTCAGGCTGCCTTACGTATCCAGTACGTTTCAATACGTCCTGCTTTAGTACTCGCCAATCTCTTCCTCTTTGATCCTGCCTCGGAAGGTGCGGTAAATGATGACATGGTACAGCAGCACTAGAGGCAGACCAATACAAGTGATGATGGTCATGGCGGTCAGGGACAACTCAGAACTGGAATGAGCCCAAATGGTCAGCGAGTTAGCCGTATCGGCCGCCCCTGGAACAATGAAGTAGGTGAATACGCCTTTCGGGTTATTGGCCGCCGGAATCAGGTTCGGGAAGAGCGAGGCGGCAGTGATGCCGATCAGCGCAACAGGTGTAATGTTCACCGACAAGAAGCTCATCAGGTCGTTTTTGTTGGCCATGAACAACCGCGAGACGATCCAGCCGACTACAAACACAGCAGCGAACACATAGGCCACCGGCATGCCGATACGGGTATCGCCGAAGCTCGGCAGCACCAGCAAGAAGAAATAGGCGCTGGTCAAAGCAAAGAGCACCAGCTGGCCAATGCTGAAAGTCGAGCGCAGCTGCTTGGCACGCTGACGTACCAAGTTATCAACCGGGGACTTCAGGCAGAGCCAAGCCGCGCCTTGCGTCAAGAAGGCCATCAGGCCGGTCAGGGCGCAGAGCAGGGCGAAGGGGTTCAGCAGCGAGAAGAAGCCGCCGGCATACTCCATGTGCGTAAATTGTCCAACGGTTACGGAGTCCATCGCAATGCCTTGAATGACATTGCCGATGGCCGCGCCGGAAAGCAGTGCCGGCAAGAAGCTGCCAACCACGAACACGGCATCCCAGAAGCCCTTCCATTTCGGGTCACGCCCCCGGTACTCAACAGCGATGGCTCTGAATATCAAGCCGAACAAAACCAGCATAATAGCGAGATAAAAGCCGGAGAAGCTCATGGCATAGGCCGGTGGGAAGGCCGCAAACAAAGCCCCGCCGCCAGTTAACAGCCAAACCTCGTTGCCGTCCCAAACTGGCCCGACCGCTTGGCGCACAATGGCCTTCTCGCTCTCCTTCTTGGCAACAAATGGGTAGAGAATGCCGGCACCCAAGTCAAAACCATCCAAGATGAAGTAGCCCATTAGTAAAACAGCGATGAGCAAAAACCAAAGAACCTGTAGAATAGCATGTACTTCCACGTCACTCACCACCTTTCGCTACAGGGGTATCATCCGTAGCTGACGCATCCTTTGCTACGCTACCTGCATCCGAGCTGGCGGCATCCGCCGCAGAACTCCCGGCTGTCGCCAACGCAGCAGCCAATCCTGCATCATCTTCCAGTTGCGGACCGGCCTTGATCTGCTTGAATACTAGGCGCAGCCAAGCGATGAAGAGGATGGTGTAGAACAGCAAGAAGAGCACGATGGTGATGATCAGCTCGACGTTGCTGACTATCGGCGAGTAGGCTTCATTGGTCAACATCAGGTTGTAGACCACCCAAGGCTGCCGTCCGACTTCGGCCACCACCCAACCAGACTGGATTGCCAAGAAGGGAACCAAAGGCCCAAATATCGTCAAGTACAGCAATGCCTTGCTGGTTTTGCCCTTGTTGGCATTACGCAAAGCCAAGCCGGCAAGAACCAGCCACAAGATCAACAACGCATAGAGCGCCACCATCAGGTGGTAGGCCTGGAAGGTCACGTTTACCGGCGGTATGCCGCCTTGATAATCCTCTGTCACCTTCACACCGTCATAGGCTTTGAAGTCGCTTAGACTTACTTTATTTGCCATAGTGTCTAGGCCGGGATAAACAGTCTCAGTGTTCCAAGAGGCCAAGAAACTGGTCATGCCGGGGATCGACAAGGCTGTCGTGGTCTTGTTGGCCTCGTCCACCCAGCCGACGATTGCCATATCAGCAGGCCCGTCTTTCCACTGGCCTTCCATGGCAGCCAGTTTTGCCGGCTGTTGTTCGGCCACTACGGTAGCCTGCATGTGGGCGAAGGGGAGCATCAAGATCACGGTGACAATACCAACGGTCAAGCCCATCTTGATAAATTGCTTGCCGTGATCGGTGTTTCTCTTCTTCACTAGATACCAAGCGCCGATGGCCATCACGCAGAAGCTTCCCAGAATCAAAAGCGAGTCCACAGCATGCAGATAGCGTGCCAAGGTAGATGGGTTTAGCGCCGCCGCCCAGAAGTCGGTGATCACAGCCTTGCTCTTATCTGGAGCCAGAGCATAACCCGCCGGAGTCTGCATCCAGGAGTTGGCGATCAATATCCAAAGCGCTGACAAGGCCGACCCGAACCAGGTCAACCAAGCAGAGACAAGGTAGAGCTTTGGCGAGATCTTGTTTCTGGCGAAGATCACAATGCCCAAAAAGACCGACTCCAAGAAGAAAGCCAGTAAGGCCTCTGCTGCCAGTGGCGCACCGAAAATGTCACCAACAAAACGGGAGTAGTTAGCCCAGTTCGTTCCGAAACTGAACTCCATCGTGATGCCTGTGGCCACACCAATGATGAAGGTCGTAGTAAAGATCTTCACCCAGAACTTAGTGGCCGCCCTATCCTTCGGATCACGGGTTCTATAGTAGCGCGTCTCTGCAAGTGCTACGAAAAGCCCAAGCCCGATAGACAGTGGAACGAACAAGAAGTGGAAGATAACAGTGATCGCAAACTGGATTCGCGACAGCACAGCCACATCCGTTAAAAACTCCATGTTCCCTCCTTTCCAATACTCTGTTACTTGGCCGGATGCCCGTCACCGACCCCTCGCAGCCAGTGAACAAGATCAGAGCGCCCATCCTAGGTTCTGGCTAATGCTATGGAGTCGATAACAATTACGATAGCTCTTATTGTACTCTTGCTGCGTTGCTGAAACAAGAGCTAATCGTTATCTAAATGTTAGGCTGTTGAATTGGTTCGGATTAACGGTCGATTCCCCACTTTTCCTCGTCCAAATCACGCCTCGAGCACTCAGATAGAGCTCTATTTCCGACAAGAGCAGGGGCAGTGCCGCCTGCACTGCCGGTGTCAGTCCTATCCTGTACTCCGCTGGGTTGATCTCAACGACCTGCACCCCCAGGCATTCACATTGCGGAGAAATGCCAACCAAGGCAGCAGCTGCCAGCACGTCGGCCAGCCGAACATCGTGGGCGCCCTTGAAGGTCTGATAGCTGGCAAGGTCTTCAGGCTGAAAGCGCAGGACGGTGCCGGGGGGCTGACCACTACGGTCAACGGCATCGATTATCAGCAGATCGTCGGCAGCCTTGATGTCGGCCAGCACCGCCATTCCCATCACGCCCCGGTCTAACACCTCGACGTTCGCGGGGAACTCATAGCTGGCCGTAAGCTCTGCGGCCACCTGCGGCCCCAGCCCCTCGTCACACAGCAAAAGGTTGCCAACACAGAGTATAACAATGCGCTTGTCCATAGGTTTATCCATAGAGTTGCTCCTGTGAACCAAAAAATGTGGGCAAGAGAATGACCTCTCACCCACATCTTATACCGTCCTATCCCTCATGCCTCAGCGCGAAAGATCGTAGGCTTAAAGCCCGCAATGACGGAGCCTGGGCATTAAGTCGGCGCTTACCTGGCCTCACGACCTCAGCTCAGCTTTTCTCCTTGTTATCTTCCTCCCCTTTGTCCTCACCGACAATGGTGTGCGACTCAGGGCTGTAGACCAAGCCTTTATGCTCTTTCCAGCGAAACATCATGCGCAACGGTGCCAAGCCCTCGATGGAGGCCAAGTAGGCATGCAGCATGATGAAGATAATGAACACCCACATCAGGAAATAGTGGATAATGCGAACGTTCATGATGCCACCGACTAAGTCGGTGAAGCCGACGAAGAGCGGGGCGTTGCTAGTCGGCACCCAAAGGCAAAAGCCGGTGAAGGCGATGCAGAGCAGCAAGAGCGGGATAGCATCATAGGTCAGCTTCTGAGGCACGCCGTACTTGGCGCCTAGGGGGTGGTCCTTTTTCAAAAACAGGTAATACTTGATCCAGGCACCCAGCTGGTGGCGATTGTCTTTTTGGGGCAGGAAGGACTTGATGTCCTTCTCCACCTCACGTGTACCACCAGTCGGTGCTGACTTGACGAAGAAGGCCGCCACGATGCGGTAGATCAGGTTTAACAGGATCACAAAGGCGCAACAGATGTGAACGCCACGAGCAGCCCCCATCACCCCCGGGATAAAGGGGTAATGGATAATGAAGCCGGTCAGCACCAGCATGACCATACAGATCAAGTTGACCCAGTGGGTGATAACAAAGGTTATCGGATGTGCTTGACGATAATGAGCGAGATGTGCCATCTTACTTCACCCCCCATGGATTAGTGACAACAGAGAACTTGCGCCCCGTTGCCGGTTCAGAGACGTGCACCGCACAAGCAACACAGGGATCGAAGCTGTGAACAGCACGGAGTGCGTGTATCGGCTTGGCGACATCTTCCACCGGGCAGCCCAACAACGACTCCTCCATTGGGCCGTGCCGGTCATCGCCGTCCCTAGGCGAGATGTTCCAAGACGAGGGGATGATGATCTGGTATTTTTCGATCAGGTCGTCTTTGATCTTCATGTAGTGGTAGAGGGCACCGCGTGGCGCTTCCCACATACCTGCTCCCTCACCGGTACGGGTGGCCGGCTCGATGAAGGTTGCCGCGTTGCCGCCCTTGATCGCCTCGATCAGTTCGTTGACCCAATCCACCATCTTGGTGGCAACGTAGAGGGTCTCGATATTGCGGGCCCCTGTGCGACCCATGGTCGAATTCAGCAGTTCCACCCGGCCTTCAGCGCCCAGCGCCTTCAGCACGTTATCGATGCCTTCGACGATCTCCGGAACCTTGCGGTTGTAGGCCACCAACAGGCGTGCCAACCCACCGGCCTCGAAGACCTTGTTGTCATAGCGCGGTGCCTTGTCCCAAGTGTAACGGGCGCCTTGGGCGGGATGCTGGCCGTTCGGCACCATGTATTCGTCCTTGTAGAGCGGAGCGGTGATGCCTTGGCGGGGCTTTATCGGCGTACCGTTGTCAATGGCGGGGTCGTAGAAAGAATGGATGGTAGACTCGGTGATCAGTTCCTCGTCCCAATTCTGTACCTGCTGGTAGCCGGGCTCTTTGAAACTCCAAACGCCGCCGGGCAGGTACCGCTCCTCGGGTTTGAAACTCGGTGCCTCAAAAACGCCCCAAGCGATGTAGTTGCCGGCATTGCCACCGTAGTTGAACTCGTCCATATAGAAGGGCACGATAGCCAAGGTGTCCGGGATCATGGTGTTCTTCACCCAGTCCCGCAGTTTGATCGCCCTGAACAGCAGGTCGTCGAGCTTCTCCTCAGTGGGCACAAAGGCGCTGCCGCCGGGGATAGAGGTCATGATGTGCGGCATCTTGCCGCCGATGATGCCGGAGATCTCAGAGGCCGTGGCCTGCATCTCCAGCGCCTCCAAATAGTGCATGGTGGCAATGAGGTCAAGTTCGGCCGGAAGCTTATAGGCGCTGCTGCCGTCCAACTCCTTGGAGTCAAACCAGTTGCCGGAGAAAATCGAAAGTTGGCCGTTGTCCGCAAAGGCCTTGAGGCGGGCCTTGAGGCCGGCGAAGTCAGCCTCGGTAGTGCCGGCGCTGTTGGCCAACTTGACTGTCTCGGCCACGTCAGCACTCAGCGCGTTCAGCGGGTTGACATAGTCCAAGGCGGCCAAGTTATAAAACCAGAGGATGTGCGAATGCAAAAACTGCGCACCCTCGACCAAGTTACGGATGATGCGAGCACCGTTGGGAATGGTGATGCCATAGGACTTGTCGCCAGCGATAGCCGAAGCATGGGCGTGGCTCACCGGGCAGACCCCGCAGATGCGCTGGGAAATATAAGCGGCATCGGCCGTGCGGCGTTTCTCCAACACCAGCTCCATGCCACGGAACAGTCCACCAGAGATCCAGACATCATCGACTATGCCGTCTTTGACTTCCATGTCGATGCGAAGATGGCCTTCAATACGGTTCACCGGGTCGATGATGGACTGGCCATTCGGCTTGTTGCCAACACTGGCCGCAGTGGCTACGGCAGCGGTGGTAGGTACGGCAGTAACGGTAGTAGCCGGATCAGTGGGGGTAGTACGGGGAGTGGGGGTGGTGGCTGTCACTGGGTACCTCCTTCCTTGGAATCAGCCTTGCTCTCTTCGTTTTCGGCAGCCGTGGCCGCCGGGGTGCCGTTGTCCTCTTCACTAGCGCCGCCCGTAACTGCCGGGGCGCTGGCGATGGCACGGTCGGGATGTTGCATGTCCCATTTGCGCTGCCGCTCAAAATCGGCACCGCCCTTGGTGCGGCCAGTGGCCTTCATCCCAAAGGCGTGTGCCACCAATAGCACGGCAGCGATGCCGCCGACCGCAGCAGCCAGCGTGGCCGGCTGTAGCCGGATATCACCGATGTTCAAGTTGCGGAAGCGCTTCAGGAAGGGTGCATTCAGATCCACCCAGTTGTTCTTGGTGGTTGCCGGGTCGCTGACGGCACAGCCGATGCAGGGGGCGCCGGCCTCGACGCACCAGCTGACTCGGCGGTTCCAGCGCACAATGGGGCAGTTGTTCTTGGTCTGCGGCCCCTTACAGCCCATCGCATAGAGGCAGTAACCCTTCTTCTCCTCTTCCGAGCCGAACTGGTAGACGAACTCGCCGTTCTCAAAATGGCCACGGCGCGGACAGTTGTCATGTATATACTGGCTGAAGATCAAAGACGGCTTGTTCTGGCTGTTCAGGTCCGGCAGCTTGCCAACTAAAAGCACATCGACGATCACCGCCACCATGTGCTCGGGGTTGGCCGGACAGGTCGGCACGTTGATGATCGGCGGCAGGTTACCATCGCCACCTTTGTAGGTGAAGCTTCCTGCGGCCTGCTCTCGGGTCAAGAAGCTCTGAATGCCTATCGCCCCGCCCGGATTGGGATAACCGGCCTGCCAACCACCGTCCACCGCGCAAGAACCAGCGCAGATCACTGCTTTGGCGTTCGCACAAGCATGTTTGACAATCTCCGTACCCTTCTCATTAGCAATGCGCAGAGCATTCCCGTCCCAGCCCTCCATTAGGGCACCCTCGATGACTACCAAGTAGCCCCCGGCTTCGATGGTTTGCTCCTTGGCTTCCTCCAAAGAAAAACCAGCACCAGCGGAAAGGGTTTCAGAATAGTTCAGGGAAATCAGCTCAAGCACCACAGTTGCCACGTCCGGCGTATCAACCTGAGCAAAGGACTCCGTGCAGCCTGTGCAAGAGGCCAATTCCAGCCAGATGACCGGGGTGAGCGCCCCGGTTTCCTTGCCAATGACACTCTCAGCTATCGCTTCATGAACAGTTGGGATCAAAGCCTCAGAAAGCCCTAAAGACACCGCGATAGCTCCACAGAACTCCAAGAAGCGACGACGAGTCACGCCCTTCCGCTCCAACAGCTCGTCTAACCGAGCCACATTGGCCTGCGTTTCTACCATTAACACACCTCCTCTGTTTGACCGTTGGCACACTCTTGTACCAACCCGCTTACTGGCCAGCACTCCTAAGTGCCAACCACTGAAACACCGTTTAAATTGTTCGCCTAGCATTGCTCTGATGCCAAGTTTAACGATTCTAACGGAAGCCCAACGGTTTGTCTCAGACTCCAATGCTGAGAATATAGCACTTTTTTAGAAACCTTTGGCAATGCTGCTGGAAATTATTATTATAATTGTCTATTTAAGCATTTGTATGCATATCCTGAAAGGACAGCCAAGGTGTGCGAACGGCATGTTAACGGCTTGCCAAAGGTTGACTACAGTTCCAGCCGTAGTTGTGGTGCCTCCTTAAAGTAGGGGACGTACTTGATACCAGAGTCCTTCTCCGGAAAAAGGTGCTGGAAGAGGTCGATGAAATAGTCATCGGTCATGCTGGCAATGAAGTCCACGACTATCAGGTCTGGGTCGGTGCTATCCAGATAGCTCTGTTCGTTGTCGTGGTTGCGGCGGCTCTGCTCCACCTTGTTTATGTGGTGTCGCCAAATGATGCTCTGCTCGTCTCCCCGTTTTAGGTCGTCTAGCAGGTGCTCATAGAGCATCGCAAACATCGGCTTGATGCGCTGCTCGTTGAAGCGGTTGATGGCCGGGTTGTCGTAGAGTAGCCGGTAGTTCTCCCGTTTCACTGCCTCCAAGTCTGCGAAGCCCTGCTCGCTTAAGCTCAGGCGGTCGCTGCCATAACTCTGCTCGATGATATCCACCGTCAGGTTGTTGATGATCACGGCGTTACTGGTACCCAGTGACCGCTCGTCGTAGTCCGGCAAGGCATCGCGGTCAACGATCCGCGCTGCGTCTTGGCGGTCCTTGCCCACATAGGCGATCATGTCGCAGATGCGCACCACGCAGCCCTCCAGCGTCGCAGCCACCAGCGTATCGGTGCGCTTGGGGTGCACCCAGCAGCTTTCGATCAGCATGTCAAACTGCCTGAAATCACCGAGGGATGCCGGCTGGTAACTGCGTTGCCCGAACTCGCCGTTATGACAAAGGATGCCGTCCAAGGTCTGCAAGCTGAGATTGTAGTTGAAGATTCCGTCTAAGACGCGCACACTTTGCAGATTGTGATGGAAATAGCGGCCGGTACGTGCTTGGTAGATATCGTTTAAGAAATGCTCGCCTGCATGCCCGAACGGCGTATGGCCGATGTCATGGCCCAAGGCAATGGCTTCGATCAGGTCAAGGTTCAATCCCAGCACACTGCCGATAGTCCGTGCCGCCCGGCTGACCAGCTGAACGTGTAAGGCACGGCGGGTAAGGTCGTCATTTTTGTAGAGGGAAAAAACCTGGGTCTTGTCCGAATAGCGGTTATAGTAGGCCGAATGCAGGATCTTCTCGACATCGCGGACAAAGGCCGGCCGCCAGAGGTTCTCACGGTCGCGCTGGGGGTTGCGGCGGATGGCAGCAGAGTCGGCGGTGCGCCCCGGCAGACGGCGGTGCGCCTGTTGATCAGCACGGATCTGCTCTTGCAGCCCATGGGACAGCTTGTGGTAGGGAGAGGCGGGCTTGGGGGCGGCCCTAGGCACCGACGGGCGAGCCGGGGGCCGGGCAGCCGGGACGGCACCCGGGGAGGCGGCGGCACCCGGGGCAGAGGCGGCGGCACCCGGGGGCGGGACGGCGCCCGGGGGCGGGACGGCGCCCGGGGAGGCGGCGGCGCCCGGGGAGGCGGGGGCGCCCGGGGCAGAGGCGGCGGCGCTCAATGGTTTCTGGTAGTTCGAGGCAACAGGTTCAGTAGGCAAAGTCAGTCTCCATAAGACAGATTTCTCCCTAGGGAAGCGCCGGGTGACACAGAGTCCGCCATTGCACGAAACTCATCATCACACGAGATCCGTCATCACAGGCTTGACCCGCAATTTTTCCCCTGATCAACAGGATGAAAGATGGCGGAGCGAAGGCCGCAATGACTGGGTTTTGCTTAATTCGGCACCTTCTTAGTACAATCTTAGTACAATACTTGTGTTCCGCGCTTATGATACCATTGTGAGCACGAGCGGGTGTCGCCAAGTGGTAAGGCCCAAGCTTCCCAAGCTTGTACTCGCGGGTTCGAGTCCCGTCACCCGCTCCATCTCTTAGCAGTCAATTCTCCTCCCCTGAATTTGAGATTTCAAGGCAAGGTTTTGCGGAAAAATTGGACTTGTGCGAAGATATTTCTGTTATAACACTCGAAAGGGGTAAAAAATCAGCCTCAAAAACACCAGTTTGGGCTGTGTTTCCGTTTTTGGCTTCGCACAAGTTCGTTTTTTCCGCAAAAACTGCTAGAATGATCTCATGGAAATATTTATCAGTCACTTTTCTGCCCTAGAGTACTGGCGCAGACACCGTAAGTTGCCCGAAAAGAGCGCTGATCGGCGGTATATGGCCAAACTCCCCATGCGGTCGCCGACAATCGGGCCGTCGGCATTCAAAGACTTGAGCCTGCCGACACATATCCTCGTTGGAAAGCCTGGCGCCCGGATCGTCAGCAAGATGGTGAGTTCGCATGTGTTTAGCGGCGAGTTGCCTATCGGCTGCTTCATGAATGTTGGAGGCAGGCTTTTGGTAAGTTCGCCGGAGTTTTGCTTTCTGCAGATGGCAAGTCAGTTAACGTTGATAGAGATCATCGAATTGGGCTATGAGCTGTGCGGAACGTATTCGCTGCCGTTCCCCGGTGAGCAGAATGTGCCGGAGAGGGGCTATCACGACCGTAAACCTCTCACAAGTGTGAATAAACTGCAGGGGTTTATCGCCGTCATACCTGACGCAAAATGGCGCCATAAAGCAGAGCGTGCGCTACGATACGTTCTAGACGGCTCGGCGTCGCCCATGGAGACAAAACTTGCCATATTCCTAACCCTGCCTTACAAGCTGGGTGGATATGGGTTCGTCTTCCCGGAACTAAACAAACACGTCACGCTTCCCAAACCGGCTAGGAGATATTTCAACAAGAACTATTACGTCTGTGATCTGTTTTGGGGGGACGGAAAGGTTGCCGTCGAATACGACAGCGACCAGTTTCACACCGGCTCGGAGCGCATTGCCAATGACTCTGAGAGGCGAAACGCCCTGTCCTCGATTGGAGTCAGGGTTATCTCTGTCACCAGGCCGCAGCTCTACAGCGCTGCAGGACTTGAGATGATCGCTCGAACTCTTGCGAGTTACAGGAACAGGAGATTCCACTTTGAGAGACATAGTTTTATGGCGGCACATCGCAAACTGCGCAAATATCTGCTTGGGAAATCCTGACCACAGAATCTTAGCCACATATGCCCAGCATTTCATCCAACAGATTTCGCTTGCCCATGATGATGCTTCGTCAGAAAGCATGTAGCGAGCCTGCAACACGTCGAGCCCCTCGCTAAATGGCTTGCCCTAATTCAGTAGCGAAAACGCAAAAACAAGGCACTCCGAAGCATCCAGCGCGGCGTATCTGTGCCTTTTGTTCTAACCTGGGTTTCGGGCAGGGTGGGTGGACGCCGCTCCCCTTACCGCAGGCCAAGTCCAATGCCCGCGTCCTGTTTGGCACGTTTAAATACCTGCGGACAAGTGCCGCCATCCAGTTCTGCCGCCGTCTGACATGCACCTCCCCACCAGCCTCATAGTGGCCGCGCCGCCGCCATCCAGTTCTGCCGCCGTCTGACATGCACCTCCCCACCAGCCTCATAGTGGCCGCGCCGCCGCCATCCAGTTCTGCCGCCGTCTGACATGCACCGGCCTACCGGATAGCCGGGCTGAATGTGGAAAACAACACCAGGGCCTCGGTGCCTGTATTCTTGATGGCATGGGTCACTCCCTGCGGAGCCTTGAAGGCATCCCCTTTTGTGATCGGCCTCCACTCGCCATCGTCTAAGAACTCACCGCAACCGCTGACAACGTAGAAGAACTCGGAGCTGTCATCGTGGGAGTGCGGGGCTATCTGGTAGCCGGGAACTATGTGGATCTCGACGTTGTTCAGCCGGTCATTGTCCTCCTTGCAGAAGAAATGTTTCATGAACACCCCTTCTTGGGTCGCATGCTTTGTGAATACTGCATCCGTTTTTATGTTGCCAGACATCAAGCTTTACCTCCTGCTGGTCCGATTTCCGACTGATTTAGGCTGCCGCTGCCGCCTAACCCTTGCCGCCACTCATAACATCATACTACCTGCTTGAGCAGCAAGGAGCAGACAATCCAGTGCACATACTATAATTGAGCACAGACAGTGTCTGCGACAGCTATCAAAACAGCGGCCTAAAAGGTACTACGCTAAGAAGATGTTAGGATCAAGAATGTCAGGATCAGCAGAAGGGCAAGTTGCAAAGCTTCGTGAGCTTGTTTACGCCACCGGCTCCACCGTCTTCTTCGGCGGTGCCGGGGTTTCCACCGAAAGCGGCATCCCCGACTTCCGTTCGGCAACAGGCCTGTACCACGCAAGGCAGGGCTTTGGAGAAGAGCCGGAATACCTGCTCTCCCACTCATGCTTCGCTCGTGACTCGGAGCTTTTCTTCCAATACTACAAAAAGAACCTCGTTGCCCGCGACGCCAAGCCCAACACCGCGCATTTGGCGTTGGCGAAGCTGGAGGAACAGGGACATCTGTCCGCAGTCGTCACGCAGAACGTAGACGGGCTGCATCAGGCGGCGGGGAGCAAGACGGTCTATGAACTGCACGGTTCCAACTGGCGGCAATTCTGCGTTCGGTGCGGGGCGAAATACAGCCTCGACTATGTTTTAGAACAGGACGGGGTTCCCAAGTGCGAAAAATGCGACGGCATAGTTCGCCCGCAGGTCGTGCTGTATGAAGAAAGCCTACCCCAAAGGGAGTGGGACGGCGTTGTCCGCGCCATCGAGGCCGCCGACCTGCTGATCGTGGGCGGCACCTCGCTGGCGGTCTACCCTGCGGCGGGACTGCTAGGGCACTTCCGTGGGGCAAACCTCGTCTTGATCAACAAGAGCGAGACACCAGCCGACGGCAGGGCGCAGCTGGTCATACACGATGCTATCGGCCAAGTGCTAGGAGCGGTTGTGACCAGCCTATGATGGGGGAAGTGGCAGAAGATTTGAATCGTTATACCTACATAAGTGGCCTAGCCATCACCATCAAGGTCCGAGGCCGCACCAGACGCTACGCCGAGCATGATGGAGACGACCGCCGCCTCGTCGCGGCAGCCGTCAGCCCCTCCAAAAGTCCTTAACAGCTCGTGGTGCGCAGCATCAACAACGGGGCGACTGAGCCACCTTGGCTCAGAAATGCTCACTTGGCAAGCTCACGCAAGGCGTTGCGGTATTCCTTTGACATATCTGCCACTATCGATAGAGCCTCTTGCACGCCCGGATCAAACGGGGTGATGAGGATGCCGTCATCGGTTTCTCGCAAAAACACAGTGTCGCCAACTTTGAGCTTGTAGCGGTCGACGATACTCTTTGGCAGAGTGGCGCTAACCGAGCCACCAGCGTTGACATGCAGCACCAGTCATTGCGGGCTCAGAGCCGCAATCTTTCATCAGGCGCAGGGTGCGTGGACTGAAACTGCAGCCATGCTGGCGCTGTTCGATGAGGCCGCGCCATGTCAACGCTGGTTTAACGGAGACATATATAATGTCTCAGGCGCACTGTGTGTCCGGGAAGCTTGCTGGGCATATAATCCGAACAGAGCGGTCTCGCACCAGAAAGGACGCAAACAACGATGGAGCAAAGCCAGCCTAACTGGAACAAGCCAGAGCGTGTCTATGCGCTGCTCGACAAGCTGGGTATAAGCTACGGCAGAATCGACCACCCGCCGATCTTCACAGCAGCCGACAGCATGCTTCGGCCCGTCCAGACCGATGCGATGATCTTCAAGAACCTCTTCCTCAGGAACAAGGACAAGACCCGCTACTACCTCTACTCCCTACCGCTCGCCGAACGGGCCGACCTGGCGGCAGTGGCCGCGGCACTAGGCGAGACCCGCCTGAGCTTCGGCGATGAGCGCACGTTGCAGGAGAAGCTGGGCATCCAGCACGGTGCCGTGTCGTTTTTGAACGCTGTCGGCGCTACAGACACGAACGTGTCGGTACTGATAGACAGCTCGGTTTTCGATTACGACAGGATCGGTGTTCATCCAAACGACAACACCGCAACAGTCGTCCTGCGACCGCAAGACATCCAGAGGATACTGGCCGCCTGCGACGTAGAGCACCGCTTTTTAGCACCGGCTGGCGGCGATGCTGCCGTGTTGATGGCAAGCGCAGAAGATGCCGTCGCAATTCTGCGGCTGCAATACGCAGCATACCAAAGTGAGGCGCTGATCTACGGCAACTTCTCGATCCAGCCGCTGACACAGACGCTTGAGCAGACAGCGGCGGAGCTTCAAAGCTGCGTCGTTCTCAAGGCAGTGCTGGACGGCAGAATAGTCGGCTCGGTTCGAGCCCACGAAGACAGCGGCACCGCTTATGTCGCCAAGCTAATGGTGCTGCCGGGCTATCAGAACAAAGGGCTCGGCCGACGCCTGCTGCAAGCGATCGAAGGCGAGTTCCCAGGCAGGCGCTTCGAGCTTTACACTGCAGCACAAAGCGAGAAGAACCTAGCGCTGTACAGCAAGTGTGGCTACACCCCGTTCAGAGCCGAAAAAACAGCATCGGAGCCGTCATTTGTGCACTTGGAGAAGCCAGCCGGAGGGATACTGAGCACAGGCATTGAGCCGTTGATGCCCAAGTGCTAGCTTTGATCAAAGTCTTGCAGAGCTCCTCACCAATCACATCAGAGCCAAGGAGATGCTCCATGATGCCTTGGGCGGTCTTCCCAAAGGGATCGCTCAGCACGCTGGCCAGTCCTATGTTTGAGACTGTCATTTGCTGCCCCATCTGGTGGACGGCAAGATCCACGCGGTGGCGCAGGACAGCCAGCCCGGCTAGTTTGCTGCACTAGCTCAAAACAGGCCGAAGCTGATGTAGAGCGGCACGGCGACAGCTAGGCCGATCAAGCTGGCGACATAGTAGACTGTCCCGTACGCCCGAAGATGCCCGGCCGTCCAAGGACGGTCGCCGGTTATGCTCTGGGCCATCAGCGCCCACATGTTCTGGTAAACCAGGAGCATGCTGTTGCCGGCGATGATGAAGATCAGAACCCAGACCAAAGGCGAGATGCCGTAGGCATCGTTTATGGCGGGCAAGATCGGCGTGATGATGGCCATGGTGGGGATCATCAATGCGATATCGACAAAACGCCAAGCGAAGAGGATCAGCACCATGCCGAACATGAACACCCAAGGGCTGACAGCCAAAGGAGCGATCGCTGGAACAATCACGCCAGCCATCCAAGCAGACACCCCGGTTGCCGCAAAAACCGAGCTTAAACCCAGCGCCACACCCAGAAAAACGGCGAGGTCCCAGCTGATGCCGGTACTGAAGTCCGCCAAATCCAGTATCTTGCAGACGAAGAACATCACCACAGCCAACATGCAGATGGCGGCATCCGGAATGCCGTGAAGGCTGCTGGTGGTGAACAAGGCAAAGGTGGCGCAGAGAATAAGCGCGACTATTTTTTGGTCCCTAGTCATCGGCTCGCTCTTCTGTGCCTTCAGGGCAGCCGCTGCCTGTTGGGACAGCCCATCTTTCGGCCGGAGCACAAAATACCCCCCGACCAGCGTCAATATGGTGATTATCTCCATAGGTATAAAGGCGACTTTGAACCAGTTGTCAAAGTTTAACAGCCCCTGCATGCCCGGCACCGCATTGCACATGCCCGAGACGATCGGCCCCCAAAGCGCCCCGGTCATCCAGCCCGTACCCGGCAGCAGGGCGACTGCGAAGGCCGTAAGTAAAACCAAGGAATTGCCCTTAGAGCCGCGCTGGACATTGAACAGCTCCAAGTACTGGACCGCTATCGGTATGATGATCGCCACGCGCACAGTGATCGATGGCGTGAGCAGGCTGAGGGCGACGCCAATTATCAGCCAAGCCAAGATCATGGTGGGGTAGCTAGGCTTGAACAGCCTGATGACGCCTATGGCGATCAGCCGTCCGAGGCCGGTTTTCTGCAGCGCCAAACCGAAGAAAAGCGCCGGGATCAAAGTCCAGAGAGCCGGTTGGGTGAAGCCGGAGAAAACCACCGGCGGCGGGACTTTAAGAAACAGCAGAAAGCTGGCAAAAAACAAACCGCCGCTAGAAAAGGGCAGGTCAAAGGGCTTGAATATCCAAATACTAACAGTGATCAACAAGCCGCCGATCACCATGTGTCCCTGCGAGTCAAGATCCGGGAGAAACGGCTTCAACACCATCACTAAAATCGCGGCGACCAAAACGACCGCGCAGCCGGCTAGACTTACAACAGACTTTTTACCCATGGGTAATCATCACCTTTCTGAAAGCAACTTTCTCCAAGAATGCCCTAGAACGTTTATCGGTACCCCCTAGGCCTTCCGGGCGTAGCCGTAAGCCATATAGTGGCTGCTGGCCTTGTTAGACCGGCAGATCAGCTGATCGGCAAACACCAGCGGTGCAAAGTCCTTTTTGATACAGGAGAAAAAGCCATATGTCTTGATTTCAGATTCAGCAAAAACAGCCAAGAGTGTCTCCAGTTGGTCAAGGGAAGGATAAAGCCAAGTTTTACCCCACGGCATAAACATCCTTCGCGCCCGCCGGTGAAAGGCCGATCCGGCTAAGTTCTCCGCAAACAGCAACCAGCCACCGGGTTTTAACACCCGGTGAATTTCCCGAATGACCTGCTCTATTCCGGGCCAGGCATAGGTCATCCCAACTCCGCCAAGCACCGATTTGAATAGAACAAACTGAAAGCTGTTGTCCGCAAAGTCGATCGCCGTTGCGTCCACCACCGCAAAACTGACCTGTGCAGACAGGTTGTTTTGCTGAATCAGGGCATAGGCAGCCGGATTCGGCCCCTGAACATCGGAGCAGACCACATCCATCCCCTTCTCGGCCAGATACAGCGTCAGCCCACCATCGCCCGTCCCCAGCTCTAGCACATGGGTATCAGATGCAGGGTTTTCGGCCAGTATCTCGTCCCAAAAAACCAAAGCCCGTTGCCAAGTGCTGATATCCCACTGCAAATAAACCTGCAACTGCTCAAAGCTGTAGCTCATGCGCTATTTCCGTCCGTCGGGGTAACCGCCGATTAATGCAAAAGGCCCGTCGTTGCGACCCTCGTGCCGCAATCCTTCACCTTGTTGGTCAGGGAAAGATTGTGGCCATGGGGCTCGCAATGACCGTGGTTTGGGCATTGATCAGCATCCCCCTAGCCCTTAAGACTTCTGCCGGATAGCAGCGTCACCGTGGCCAATTATTTTCTGGCGGAGCTTGCTCTGTGTTATATGATGGAGCCTGTTCCGCATTGGGCACACCTACGTATGGTTGTGCCTGATAAGGAGCACCCGCTGATTGTGGCTGCTGGGGAGGATATTGGGCTTGCTGGGCCTGCTGCGGCTGCTGCGGCTGCTGAGCCTGCTGCAGCTGCTGGACTTGCTGCGGCTGCTGGACTTGCTGCAGCTGCTGGACTTGCTGCGGCTGCTGGACTTGCTGCGGCTGCTGGACTTGCTGCGGCTGCTGGACTTGCTGCGGCTGCTGGACTTGCCGAGAAGGATCTTGAACCTGAGTATAGGTGGCCGCTGGCCGGTACCCAGACGCATCCTCAAACGGTTCTGGGGATACCGTCCCAGCAAAAAACACAGCTTTGTCCATATAGACCCGGCCCTCCATATGCGAAAAGACCCGTCCGCTTTTCACAAAATATACCGACCAAAGCAATGTCCAAAAGAGCGCGAAGATAAACAGCCCCCAATAGGATCCTGCTGAGGGGCCCACAATGCCGTAATATGAAGAAGAATAGCCGCTCTGCAAAGAAGAGAAAGTGCCCATTTGTAGGTAGTATACTGCTTCTCTAATAACATATGAAATTAGATTACCAGCCATTGCTATTATTCCGGCAACTTGAAAACAACGCAAAAATAAGGCATTCTTAAGCAATATGCAGAGCAAACAGGCAATACAGAGTGCCGAATAACATATCAGGGTCAATAAAGACACGGCAGCTGCTGCCGTCACAGTCCCCCTACTGCTGATCAAGTCATGCAGGCTGCCCGGGAAGTTCGAAAGCGTTATAGCGGTACAAATTGCCTGAACGATAAAGAATACTAACAACCAACCGCCAAACTTAGTTTTACTCTGCGACATTTCTACTCCTATCGATTTTTCTTACAAGGCGACCGTGTTCTAGTTTACCGGAAAGATAGGTTAAAGGTGGAGCACTGTGCGGGGCGTATGCGGGGCGTATGCGGGGCGCGTGCGGGGCGGGGCGCGTGCGGGGCGCGTGCGGGGCGGGGCGCGTGCGGGGCGCGTGCGGGGCGGGGCG
>JGI20171J14444_1000110_pt1 | contig 27983 bp, 6 predicted proteins | sample TergutNc150P4_FD_14444 | JGI IMG/M metagenome (IMG submission 14444) | reverse complement strand
CCGCCTCGGCCGCCGATGTGCCAACTGGGGCGGCAGCCGACCCGGCCACCGACGTAGCGGCGGCCATCGCAGTTTTGGCAGCAACGGCCTGTTCGGCCGATGCCCGGGTACAAAGCACCACCGGGTGCGCCTCGGCCAACGCTCGCATAATCTGAGCCACCTGCTCTGGGGTTTTCCCGGCACCGAAGATGACTTCCGGGAAGCCGCAGCGGTCGGCACGGTCGTAGTCTAGTTGCGCGCTGCCGTCAAGTGAAAACGACCCATCATTAAATGGATACACCGGCATCACGCTGCTATGATGCAAATGACCAAAGGCTCCTGCCGCAACCTCGGATTCGGCATCGGCACTATCGGGCAACTGGGCATTATCAAACACGGCACCTCCTTTCTATTGTCATTATCGCACTTCGAGAAGAAGGTGGTGGTGCTACAGCAGCCGTCGATACTCCACTTATGATACCGCCGATGTAACAATGGATGCACGTCTATATGACAAGCGCACCATTTCTCACGCAGGACCTCCCGTAAAACTCCATTTTCGTTTATCATGAATGGTGCCAATCATGCGGCAAGAACCCATTATCGGTGAAGAGTATTGAAGGGCGCTAGAGATATCAAAAACAAACGAGAAATAGGAGGCTAGTAATGACAGATTTTGCAACATCGAAGACCAAGGCCAATCTGGAAGCGGCGTTTGCCGGCGAATCCCAGGCCACCAACAAATACCACTATTTCGCTTCTAAGGCCCGCACTGAGGGCTACCAGCAAATCTCCAACATCTTTATGGAGACCTCGGGCAACGAACGCGAGCATGCCAAACTGTGGTTTAAGATTCTCGCCTCTGGCGGTCAGACCCCCGGCCAGGTACCGAGCACTGTAGACAACCTGAAGGCTGCCGCCGCCGGTGAGAATTATGAGTGGACCGACATGTATGCTAGCTTTGCCGCCACCGCCCGCGAAGAGGGGTTCAACGAGATCGCCGAGCTTTTCGATGGCGTTGCTGCTGTAGAAAAAGACCACGAGAAGCGCTATAACCAGCTGGTCGAGCGTTTGGAGAAGGGCGAAGTTTTCAAGCGCGACAATGTTAAGGTCTGGAAGTGCCTGAACTGCGGACATCTACACTTCGGCGAGGCCGCCCCGGCTTGCTGCCCGGTTTGCTCCCATGCCCAGAGCTACTTTGAGGAATGGGCGCCCAACTACTAAGAAGTCATGGGGATCAGGCTGTTTGAGCTGAACCGTATTGCACATTGGGAACAGTGGTCGGATGGCATGACAGCACTAATTGGTACTTCCGTAAAGTATCCGTCACCCATTTAGCACTGGACAACAGCCTAAGGATGCAGTACATTAGATCAACCCTCCCCAGGGTGAGCCGCCGGTGGTTTTCCACTGGTGGCTCTCTTTTTTTCTTGCTGGGCTCTCCTATAATGGATGTAGTGGCTATAGGCAAAGGATGTGAGTGATGAAGTATGTCGTGGTGATCTTGGACGGGGCGGCGGGAGAGGCGTTGGACGAATTTGACGGCCTGACTTCTTTGCAGGTGGCGCACACCCCCCACCTTGATGCTTTGGCGGCAAGCGGGCGGGTCGGGCTGTCTGTCAATGTGCCCGACAGCTTAGAACCCTCGTCCAACGTTGCCTGTACCTCGATACTTGGCTATGACCCCTTGGATTATCCCGTTGGCCGCGGTGCCTTGGAGCTCTCTGCTTTGAAAGTCGCCTTGGCTGACGATGAAGTTGCCCTGAGGGCCAACCTCTGCCACGTTTCCCCGAACGGTATCATGGCTAGCTATTCCACCAACAATATCTCCAGTGAGGATGGACACGCCCTTGCTGATGAGCTAAAACAGGTTTTGGATGACGATCAGTGCCGACTTTACAAGGGCACCGGCTTTCGTCTTTACCTAGTGGTGCGCGACCGCCCTGGGCTAATGCAGACCAAGCTGTCTGCTGCCCATGAGATCACTGATCTCGCCGTCAAGGACTTTTTGCCAGCAGGGCCCGAGGCTGCTTTCATCACTGACTATATGGCTCGTGCTCACGCTGTATTGGCGGCCTCGGCGGTCAACCAACGGCTGGCCGCCGAGGGCAAGATGATTGCCACTGACCTGATGTGCTTTTGGCCAGGTCAGCGCCCACAAAGCATGGAGGCCTTTACTGCGCGCTATGGCCTCTGTGCCGCGATGAGCACTGGTGTTGACTTGCTGGCCGGCATTGCCAATTTGATCGATATGGACTGTTGTGACTTTCCGGGCGTTACCGATGGCCCAGACAATGACTACGCTGCCCAAGGCGAAGGCGCACTGAGCATGTTGGCCGACCACGACTTGGCTTTCGTGCATGTCGAGGCACCCGATGCCGAGGGTCACGACGGCAACGCCGTTGGCAAGAAACAGGCTATTGAGGCCATTGACCGAGAGATAATCGGGCGGCTGTGCAGTTGGGACAAAGAGCCGCTGCGGATATTGGCCTTGCCCGACCATCCGACGCCGGTGGCCAGCAAACGCCATAGCCGTGATCCAGTGCCCTTTGTGCTGGCTGGCCCGGGCATTGCCAGCAACGGGGCAAAGCGCCTGACCGAGGTCGAGGCAGCTGGCACTGGCCTCGTAGTCGACCCCGGTTGGAAGCTCTTAGGCACCTTCCTTAGCCGGCCGGGACTGCACCAGTTAAAGATAAGCTAAAAATGGATCAACAAGGAATAATAGTCATTTTTTTGTTGAGCCAACCGGCTTCTATTCCAGCCTATAGGCATCTAGGCTTAAACAGCCAACGGTCTGAAAGTTGCTAAATAGCGGGGGATCATAAGACGGCGTATTCAAATATGGAGATTTTATGGAATTTCATTTGGCTATCCGTAGGCCGCCGTAGCGCATTTGCCGCTTCAGAATTGTTCCCAATGGTAAAACTATTGTAAAAAATTTGTATATGCTGGCAAGTTTATTGCGGCAATTACCAGCAAAACGGCACCTAAGCCTTTGAATTTTAGCCAAAATAATTGTAAAGTAGAAATGTAACTCACAGGATATGCCACATTGAGCTAGATCATTGCTCCAGGGGGGATGTAAGGTAAGCGGAGGAACAATGGGGTCGGTGGCATACACGGTGCCTGTGCCGGGAGAGGAAATGTGGAGCAAGGAGGATTCACGAGATGAATAACGTTCGTGCCTTGAGGTCATCAAAAAAGATGTTAGGATCGCAGGAGGGCAGATGCTGTCGAAAACGCTGCCGAAGAAGTCGGGGAGCCTTTGGCAAGGCTCTTTCCGTGTTTGTCGCCGTGAGCATGGTTTTTACGATAGCCGTGCCTTCGGGGCTTTTTGCCGGCCCGGGTTTTGCGCCTAGCGCCGACTTGGCGGAATACAGCACAGGATCGGCCACTTCCATCATTGCGGCCAACAACGCTGCCCAGCCGAGCAGCACAAGCCAGCCACAGAAGGCAAGCGTGGCTCCGACCGTTAGCCCGGTGCTGGAATACTTCACGGAGCCGCCTGTTTCTGCCACCGAGGTCGGCAACGCCACCCCGCCGAACAATACCGGCCAGTCGCAAGGGGCAGACACGGCTCCAACTGCTGACTCGGCGTTTGTCGATTATCCGGCAGTTCTACCCTATCAGCCCGAACAGCCCGACCAGCCCGAACAGCCTGAGCAACCCGATCAGCCGGTCCAGCCCGAGCAGCCGATTCCGTTCGACCAGTTCGAGCAGCCTTACCAAGACGACCAGCCAAGCCCGCCTGATCTGAGCAACGTTGGACTGGGCATCGGCATCATGCCGCTCTCCGTGACCCTGCTTGCCCCCGGCGTGGTTGCCGTCGACAACTGGGCCGATCTGAGAAGTGCTATCGCTGACCCAGCAGTCGTCGAGATCCGCCTGAACGGAAGCATCCAGCGGACGGCAGGCGCCACCACTTGGCCAACTGACCTAGGCATCGTCAACCGCAGCCTGACCATTGACGGCCAAGGCCACAGTTTGGACTTCCGTGCTGGTGGGGCTGCTACTGCCATCGTCCGTCCGGGCTTTTACCTCGCCTATCAGGGGGCAGGGGCATTCACGTTGAAGAATATCGACATCATCCGCCCCAACGGCGGCGAGGACTCGCTAGTCGAGATAGCCAACAGTGCCGGTAGCGCGGTCACCGAACCCACGGATCTGCTGAACAGCGCCGCCGCCGCCACGTCCTCCCCAACCACTGGCAGTGGCTGGACGGTGAACTTCTCCAACATCAACACCTCCGTCGCTCCTTCCAGTGGCTTGGTGCTTGTTCCGGCCGGCACGGTGAACTTTACCGGCAATGTGACTTGGGACTGCTCGACCGGCAGCGCTCCGAACAACTGCGTGGTCTTTGCCGCCAATACCACTATCAGCGGCTCTGGCACTGTGGTGACCCTGCGCAACCATAACGCCTCATCCACCGTCGAGGACATGCCGACCATTCGTGCCAACGTCAACGGTTCTCGGAACTCCGTCAACGTCACAGGTGGGGCGCAGGCTAACTTGGAGAACATGGGGCGTGGTCTGACCCAGGTCATTTCATTGGCGTCCGGCGACGGCGGTGACAGCCGCCCTGCCGGTACCAGTACCTTTGTTGTTGTTAGTGGTGCCGGGACCGTGCTCAACGCCAACGGTCACGGTGCTGGTACTGGCCCTGAGGGTGGCACCATGGTTATGGTCGCCGCCGCCACTACCGCCAATGGCGGCGGCGGTTTCCAGATCACTGGCGGCGCCAAGGTCAACGTCCACGCCTGGTCGCCTTCCGGCACTACCGGCATGCCGGCTATGATCCAACAGGTCGACGGCGGCCAGTTCATCTTAGATGGCGAGGGCACCGAGCTGAACGTGATCGCTGACGGCAACAACAATGATTTGGCCGGCGCGATCCGCATTCGTTTGGTTGGTAACCAGACTTTTGCTGTTTCCAATTTGGCTAAGCTGTATGTTCTGCGCACTGCCCGTAATGGTGGCTTCAGGCCGCCGGCCATTCGCTTTGGCCCTGGCGCGAACAACAACTTCATCGTCACCAGCGGCGGTACGGTGCGCGTTGAGAACCAGGGCAACGGCAGCACCGCTACCACAGATACTGCAGCCCAAAACGGTGCTGTAGAGTTTGATGCCAACAACTTCACCTTCGATGTCTCCGGCAGCTCAACTTGGGCAACATCTGGGCAAACGCTAAGTGGCGGCAGCTATTATCCCGGCATGAAGCAGCCCAGCGCCATTGAGCTCATCGCCCGCAGCGGCGCAGCGGTGTCGGGTGGTGTCCATACTGGTGGCAAGATATCTGTTCGTGACAATGCGGTGTTTGTGGCCAGAGGCAATGTCAACAGCGACACTGCCGCTATCTTCTCGGCCGGCTCGCCTTTCACTTTCAGCTGTGACAACCCCTTGTACTACGACTTCACCAACACCCGTGCCAACGGCACTACTGGCACCATGAAGGGCGGTATGGTCTTCCACATTACTGGGGCTTCGTCGACCTACTCTATCAAGAACTCCAACCTTGAGGTTTGGCGCAACGGCCGCAGCCTGACTGCCAACAATACCGCTGGCGGCACCTACGACCCGATCGACAACAGCCCCTATAAGTCGTGGATCAGGGTCGATGCCACCTTCAGTGCTGCCAACTTCGCCTCGCTGGCCTCCACCGACCCGGCGCTGGCGGCCACGGCTGCCAGCTTCGGCACCCAAGGCATGCTCTCCTACACCCGTATCAGCGGCAACAATGCCAAGCCCCAGCTCACCGGGGCCGGCTCCGACCCGCTGACCAACGCCGACAAGTACATCCGGGCTGTCGGCGTGGTACCCGAGGGCTTGAACTTCGCCGGCCGGCCGATTTGGGACAGCGAGGTCAAGGCTTACGTTCAGCGTACTCAGGCCAACGGTACAGTGACCAATAACCTGCTGGCTGGGACATCCATCAACCATGAGAACGTTTGGGAGCAAGAGGTTGCCGCTAACAACCCGCGTTACAGCGGCGTGGTGCGCTATGACGCCGGCGGCTTTCTGACAACCGGGGACTCCTACAAGTTCACGGACGTTTGGCGTGGCGCTGCCGATAACCCCAACGACCCCAAGTCTCACCATGAGGTCCCGCCGAACATCCAAGGTGGTGCTGCCAGCGCTCAGACTGTGCTCGATGTTACGCCGCCGGTTCCGGGCATCATCACCCAGGTCAACGGCCAGGCCGCCAACGGTCGCTTCCTTACTGGTCAGGCCACGATATCCGGTACCTATCCAACTGAGGAAGCCTACAACCCCGAGGAGCCGGTGGCGGTACGTGCCCAGGTGGTGCGTTCCGGCCAGCCGGTCAGCGGCTTGAGCTTCGATGGCACCCTAAACGCCCAGGCTCGCTTGTTCACGGTCGAGATTCCGGCGAACGTCAGCGAGACACAGCTCAACGAGGGCGACAAGATATTCATTCTGCTCAAAGATGCTAACGGCAACGAGAACCCGATTGCCGCCACCCCCTACCATGATGCCCTCATCCCGGCTGGTGCGAGCCTCACGGTCGAGGTTTTCCCGGTGATCATCAACGGCCAGGATAAGGTAATCGGCCTAAACGAGGCCCGTGACATTCTGGATATCGACCGCGACGGTGTGGCCACCGGCGCTACCGGCAGCTTCACCAAAGGCTCGGTGGATGCTAACCTGCTGCAACTGATCGCTGCCAGTGGCACTGCCGCCCCCGGTAAAAGCCCGGATGTCTTGAGCATTTACTTGGCCAGCGTCCAGCCTCCCTTTACCAAGGCCAGCGCGGTCGATCAGGTGAAAGCGAACAACGCTTTTGCCGACTTCACGCTGAAGGTTGGCTCGGAGCTGCAAAACCCCGGCCCTGCCCATTCTAACTTGGTCTACGCCAAGGACTTTAGTGTTCGGGTGATCCCCCGCGACAACCCCGGTCCGCCGGCGGCCAACGACTTCAACATCTCGGCTGCCAATGCCGCCACGCTGATGGCCAAGGGCGCTACCGAGAAGGCTGCCGAGTTCATCCAGCGTGCTGATGCCGTGGCCGCGCCGAACGGCAACATGGACACACCGTTTGACCAGTGGACTTCTGCCAATGTGGAGTTTGTATCGACCACCATGCCCGTAAGCCCGGTTGCTGACACTACCTATACTGCGACCTTCGCGGTCAAGGGCAATCCGACCAAGACTACTACCGTCAATATCTATGTCTCCCTAGGCGTGGTGCCAATGCTAACGGTGACATCGCCGATCAACATCGCTATTGGCTCACCGGCGCTCACCACATCTGACTACATGAACGGCGTCCGCGCTACCAAAAACCAAAGCGGTGCGGACATCACCAACCAAGTGGCCAACAACAGCGCCACCAACCCGGTGAACACTGCCAAGGCCGGCCTTTATCCGGTTACCTACACGGTAACCAACGATGACGGCAACTTGACTACGGCGACCCGCCTCTATGTGGTTAACGACGGCAGCTATGTGGCCACCGACCCCAATGACAACGTCACCCCAGACTACGTGCTGCATGCCCGTAGCTTCGTGGTCAAGAAGGCTGATGCCAGCACGGCCACTGTCAACACCATGGCCGAGGTAGAGGCTTGGCGCGTCAACATCGCCGCCGCCAACGGCCGGGCATCCGTGGCCGCCGGCCTGACCACCAACTCCAAGAGTTATGGGGCAGGCTGTGCTGTTGGTGACTATCCGTTGGTCGTCGCCATCACCGAGGCAACTGGTGTCACTCAGGCTATCACTGCTACCGTGGTGGAAAAAGACGTGCTCCAGACCGCAGCCGACCCAACTACTAACATCCGCTACAGCATTGCCGCCAACTCAGCCTCGCTTTTGGCCAACCAAGTAAGCGGCTATGTTGGCAAAGACGCAGCGGTAAGCCAGAAGCTGATCACCTTGGCCGCTGCCCAAGGCTGGAAGCTGACCAACCTCTCCGAGCCCAAGACGGTGGTCGTCACTGACAATCCGATTCCGTTCAACGCTCGTTCCGGCGACACCTACCCAGTGACCTTCGCCGTTGCCGAGTCGCCGACTATCACTTGCACGGTGAACGTTGTCATTGGTGGCACACCGCCGGTGATCAGCTTTGATGAGGCACCATTGGTCATCGCCCAGCAGACCGGCGCAAATGCCCATGTCCTAACAGCCGACGAGCTGAAACTGAGGATGCAGGTGACCGATGCTGAAGACACCGACAGCGCCGCCCTGCTGACAGCCACTACGGCCAGCGTTGCCCAGAACCAGCCGATCAACACCCGCAACGTTGGTGTCTACAAGGTCAGTTACTCGGTCACCGACTCCGACAACATGACTAGCACAGCGGTGCGTGCCGTGGTGATCGACGATGGCCGCTACGTTATCGACAAGACCAACAAGGTGATCATCGGCGCCCGCAACTTTGTGGTCAAGCAGTCCCAGGTTCAAGGCACGGAGAGCGAGGTGCGCTCCTACAGTTGGTCGGAGGCCTATGACATCGATGGCAACCCCGTGGCTTTGTCTCTGGGGCCTTTGCCTGATGGTTGGCAGAAGAACCCTGCCCTCAAGGACTACCCCTTCACTTGGCAAGCGCAGGGCGCCAACGGCGTCTGGGTGCAGAAAGCCATCACCGGCACCGTGGTCGATGCCGACGAGGTCAGCCCGACCGACAAGGACAGCCGCTATACCATTGTGGCTTCCAACTTCGCTGTCAACACCGCCGCTGCCACCCAACTGATGGCTAGCACAGATGCCGCCTTCATGGCTGCCGACCGCGCCAATGTGCACGTCTATAAGCTGCTGCCCGGCATCGCCGACCAAACGGCCCTTATCGCCGACCGGGGCAACTTCTCCGCCGCTACCAACGCTAGCCCGGGCTATCCCATCAAATTCGCCATCCAAGGGATGTTGGAGAACAACGTGACCATTCGCGGCACTGTTTCTGATGGTGCCCCCCCAGTGCTAACTGTTCCCACCCCAGTGGAGATTTGGATTGGCGCTGCGGCCGCTCTGCCGGCCACCGCCATACTGCCGGCGGCTTGGACTCCCGACGGCCTGCACAGTGTCAGCGTCAGCGACCCCGACCAGCCCGGCCTTTCCACGGCCGACGTGGTGGTCAGCGGTGACACGGTGGACACTGCTGCCCCCGGCCTCTACAAGCTGCATTATGCGGTAACCGATGATAACGGCAACCAGGCCCAGTCCGACCGCATCGTGGTAGTCAATGACGGCCGTTATGTGCCCGGGGTTGGCCGCATCCTGTTGGCCAAGGGCTTCGTCACCACCGTCGACGCGGTCAGCCCGAACTCCGCCAACCTGAATGCCGAGATCCTCGGCAACTCCTCAGCTACCCTCTACGACGGCACCACCGGTGCGGTTATCGATGCCACCTCGGTTTGGGATAACGGCGGTTACCGTAAAGCGGTCGGCGTCTACGACGGGATCGTCGTCCGCGGTGTGGACGTGCCCGCCGGCTACATTGACAAGCGCATCACCGGCGAGGTGGTGGAGGCTGACGAGATCGCCGCCGCGCCCACCGGACCCAATGCCAACACTTACTATGTGTTCGGCAACAACATCGCCTTGCGCATCGGCCAAGTCCAAGACATTTTGGCGGCCGCCGACCCCGGGCTGGCGCTGCTGACAGCGCTGGCCGCTGACGGCCGGGTCTCCAGCCCCGACGGCTCGGTCGGTCCTGTTGCCGTGCGGCTGGCGAATAACGGCAACCTCCAGGCTCGGCCCAATATCTATCGGGTTTTGGTTTCTGACACTGGCAACCATGTTTCGGTTGAGTTGACCGTCACTGTCGGCGAAGGCAACATGCCGACCATCACGGCCGAGCCGGTGCCGTTGAACATCCCGGTGACTTCAGCCGCCGGCAACCTCAGTGAGGCGCAGCTGCTCAGCGGCGTCAAGGTCAGCGATGCTGAGGATACCGCCGGTTTGGCCACTGATGTCACGGCGCTCAGTGCTGCTGCCCGCAGCCGCTTCAGTTACAGCATCCAAGACATGTCGGGCGCTAATCCCCGCACCGTCACGGCCATCCCGGCCAACAGGGCTGGTGTCTACCAAGTCACTTACAGTTACACCGATGCTGATGCCAACCCCGCCGCGCCGGTGAAGCGGGCCTTGATTGTCAATGACGGCTCGATTATCTACGATGCCAACTACATACTTAAGGCCAAGAGCTTCATCATCGGTGTCTCCGAGGTCGACGAGATGAATCCGAGCGATCAGATTCTGGAGAAAAGCGAGGCCCGCTCTTGGAAGACCGACGGCAGTGCGGCAACCGTCTATGTTGCCGAAACAGCGAACTACGGGCCGATTGCGGGCGAGTACGCCCCGACCATTGCCATCAACGGCTATGCCGACCTGACCCGCAACATCAAGGCCAAGGTGGTCAAGACTGGCGATGATATCGGTGACTTCGGCTACGGCAACGGCGACAAGTACTCGATTGTTGCCCAGAACTTCCGTATCAACATTGCCGATGCCAAGGCCCTGCAGGCCGCTGGCGCCACTGCCATCGGCAGCGGTTTTGTTACTCGTGCCAGTGCTACAGGCTACTGGCGAGCTGGGGATCAAAACGGCAACTTCAACTTTGGCGGCACCCCCCGGCTGTCTGCCGACGGCGGCTTTGGCACGGCAGTCTTCGCCGAGGAAGGCACGGCGGCCTACCCATCCATCTTCCCCGTCACCTTCTGGGTGGACGAGGACCATACTGCCACGACCACTGTGACTTGTATAGTTTCCAACGGCAGCCACCCGTGGCTGACGGTGCCGCCGTTCAAGCAGGTGCCGCTGGGCGGCAGCTTCAACGAAGCCGACTATGTCAGAGGCGTCACCTACGGCGACTCCGAGGACGAGGTCTCGAAACTGACGCTGACCCACGACAACCCAGTGGACACCTCCCGTGATGGTGCTGTTTACAAGGTGACCTACACCGTTACCGATTCCGAGGCCAACAAGACTGAGGCCATCGGCTTTGTGCTGGTTGGCGACTGGGTATTCGACGGTGACTACGCTGTTAAGGCCGCAAGTTTCGTGACCACGGTCAAGACCGTCCAAGGTGCTGCTTCTAAAGATACCCTGACCCTCAGCCGCAGCCACGCCCAGGCCAGGCACATAGTGCGCGATGCCGACGGCAACATCACCGGTATTGAGACTGCTGCCCCAACTGTCAAGGCCAACGGCGGTTTGGCCGCTGCTGCTGGCACTTATTCTGGCATCCAAATCGGCGTGGTCGCTGCCGCCCAGCCTATCGCCACCATTCAGGCACAGGTGGTGGAGAAGGACAAGATCTCCAACGACCCCGCCGCCAACGGCAGCATTAACGATACCAACACCAGCAACCCGACTGACCCTGCCCACTACGCAGTGGCTGCCAACAATGTCGTCTTGACTTGGGTCGAGGCCGGTGCCTTGGTCGGCAAGACCGACTCGGCTACTGCTGCCACGCTGATCCAGAAGGCCGCTGCTGAAGTCTATAAAGCCGACAGCTCCGGCATCCGCAGTGGCGCGGCCAGCGGCCTGAGCGTTGCGCTCAGCGCCAATGGTATCCGCCAGGCTACCGGCGACTACGATGTGACCTTTGTGCCCGCCGGCATCAGCGGCGTGGCCGTTACCGTGACCTTCTCCGTCGACCAAGGCACCATGCCGGTGATCATCGCCGGCCCGAAAGAGGTGGCGAAGGCTGACACGCCCACTGGTATGACCAGAAGCGAGCTGCTGGACGGTGTTACTGTCACCGATGCCGAGAGTCCCGAGGTCGGTCCGGCCGATGCGGTCATCACCCTGAAGGACTCCGCTGGCAACAGCATCGCGGCTATCGACAAGTCCAAGCCGGGCGTCTACCAGGCCACCTACACGGTTGCCGACCCCTTCATCACCAACCCTGACGGTACCCCGGCCACCAGCCAGGCCAGCCGCGCCATCGTCGTCAACGACGGTCGTTTCCTGCTCACCGACGAGGACGGCGACGGCAAGGCTGATGTGATCGTCGGCGCTAAGAGTTTCGTGGTTTCCGCCGAAGATCCGACCTTCTCCGGCAGCACTGCTGATGCCCTGCGCCTCAGCCGTGCCGAGGCCTACGATGCCACCGGTGCTGCCCTAGTGCCTGTTTTGGTTGACGCAGTAACCGGCCAGGCGGTCGAGGTACCCGTAGGCTTTGCCGCCAAGCAGCCCGGCACCTACAACTTCGCGGTCAGTGCCGCTGGCCACCCCAATGCCCAGTGTGCCCAAGTCAGCGGTGCGGTGGTCTTTGACGGCAGCGACGACGGCGAGGACCACATCGTCATCGACCAGGGCCCCGACCCCTATAGCTCGCCTTATGCCCTCTGGGCCCGCGACTTCACGCTGGACGTTGCCGATGCCGCCGACTTGGCCGCCAGCGATGCCGGCCTCATCACCGCCGCCGATGCCCACGTGGTCAAGCTGGTGCCGAGCGCCCCTGATGCCAGCCCCTCGGTCATCGACCGCGACGGCATCACCAACCGCAAGGGCGAGCACAACCCGCGCTTCGGCATCTCCGGGCACGCTGCCAACGAGTACTCCGTGACAGTTGATGCTGTCATCAACGACGCTGCAGGGCCGGTGCTCACGGTGACCACCCCCTACGAGGTTGCTCCGGGCACACCTTGGGAGCGCTCGACGGCCATGAACGGCGTTAGTGCCAGCGACCCCGGCGACGGCGACCTTACCGACCAAGTCACCTATTACCCCACCCCTGACCCCGCCGACCCAGATGGCCCGGCCAAGCCAGTGGACACCGCCAAACCGGGCATCTACCTAGTCACCTATCAGGTATCCGACTCCGATGCCGATCCTGACGACGCTGATGGGCCGCACACCGTGACGGCAGACCGCGTGGTAGTGGTCAACGACGGTCGCTACATGGTGGGCAAGAACAGCGTTTTGGAGGCGGCCTCCTTTGTCATCAAGGTCGCCGATGTCACTAACGATGCCACCCAGGTGAGCGACCAGCTAAAGACGATGTCTGGTGCCCGCGCCTATAACGGCACAACCGGCGATCAGCTGGCCCCGGAGTCGATAAGCGTCGATTCTGCCGGCGGCTATGGCCCGACGACTGGTACCTATGACATCACGTTCTCGCTGACTGATGGCGTGACCGACGGTGTAGCCGGGCGCATCACCAAGACCGTCAAGGCCAAGGTGGTGGATGCCCAGGTGCTCGACAACCGGCCGCTCAATCCTGACGATCCTGACGGTGCCCGCACCTACGTCTATGGCAACAACATCCAGTTGCGTATCTCCGAGGCTGCCCGCTTGCTGGCCGGCGGTGACCCAACGATTCTGGCCGCCCTCGGCACTGGCGCCTTCCGTACCAACCCTGCCAACTCCCAAGGCGAGTTGGTTGCCCAGGGCGTCAAGGTCACCGACCACGGCGACTTCAAGGCCGCTCCGGGCACCTACACGCTGAAAGTCGCCGACCTTGGCAGCATTTGCGAGATACCGCTGGCCATCACGGTCGTCACCGGCAATGCCCCGACCATCACGCCTGAGAAGCCGGTCAAGGTGCCCATCAGCGCTGACCCGCGTGGCCTGACGCCCAGCGAGATCAAGGGCAAGGCAACCGCCTCTGACTCCGAGGATGGCAACCTGACCGATAAGATCCAAGTCGCTGGCAATGTGCCGGCCAACGTTGCCGGCATCTACCCTGTGACCCTCTCGGTCACCGACTCCGACGGCAACACCGTTGCCGTTAAGTCGTCCGTGGTGGTCGATGACGGCAGCTTCATCTACGGTCGCAACTACATCTTGCATGCCAGCGACTTCACCGTTGCCGCCAGTGCTGTCAGCGCCAGTGGCAGCGCCGCCCAGATCGCCTCGCTCTCCGGTGCCTATGCCGCCGACTACGATGGTCTGCCGGCAGCGGTTTCCGTTACCAGCTTGGGCGGCTACACCAAGGCCCGCGGCAGCTATACCCCAACCGTGGCAGTGACCGCCGAGCCGGCCACTGCCAAGCGTATCACTGCTACTGTTACCTCACCGCTCATTAGTTACCGTGTGACTTTCAACGCCAGCGGCGGCGCACTGACTGGCCCCGCCCGTGTCTGGGTGGTGGAGCCGGCCACCACGCTCGGCAATATGCCGTCTGCCCCACTGCGCAGCGGCTACACCTTCATCGGCTGGTATACCCAACGGGTCGGCGGCTCGCAGTTCACTGCCGATGCCCCCGTGCGGGCCAACCGTACGCTCTATGCCCACTGGCAAGCCAACCCGGTAGCGCCGCTGCCGCAACCGAACAACTACTACACGACCAACTACTACGGCGGCCCAACCACTGTGGCAGATGACACCGGCGGCCCGACTTACCTGACGGTCACCAACCCGGTGACCCCGACTGACGGCGGCGGTGTGATCGGCGACCCGCTGACCCCGACGGCCAACTCCGACGGCCACTGGTCGATCTATAACCTCTGCGCAGCCGTGCTGGCTCTGCTTTTGCTGGTAGCCTTCCTGATCATGTTCATCCTTGGCCGCCGGAAAGCCAGCCAGGGTGCTCAGGACTCCAACCGGCAGACGAACTACCATGTTAGCGGCCCAGTGCTGCTGATCGCAGCGGCAGCCTTTATCGAGGTCCTGATCGTGTTGCTGTCAACTCAGGACTTCACGGCCCAGCGGGTGGTCTTCGATGTCTTCTCAGCGGTGGTCACACTGGCGGTGCTTGTCCAGTTGCTCGCCCCAGTAATCGGGGCGCTGCTGCTGCGCCGCAAGCGGGAAGAAGAAAGGCCGGCCGAGCCGACCGGGCAGGTTGAGCGGGCTTCTGCGCCAGCCTAAGCGTGCGGAGCGCCCGGGCGTGCAGGTACGCCGGGCGCACGGGTGCGCCGGGCGTCCGGTGCCCGGGTGTGCAGCTCGTGCAGCCCCAGCGACCGGCCCCACGCAGTTGGCGCGGTTGACGCAGCTGATGCGGTCGGCACGGCTGACGCGCAAAGGCCGGAACAGGCACAGCGGAATAAAAGTAAAGGCGGAGCGGCTACCTAGGTAGCCGCTCCGCCTTTACTGGTGGTGCGCCCGACGTTTTTCTGACACCTACAATCAATCCTTATCGGGTAGCTCAACTACAGTTGAGACGAGGCGAGCCACCTCGTCTCCGGCCTCGAATCTTATAAGCTCCCCGTTGTTGAGGCTGCTCCACAGCTTCAAAGCATGCGTGGCCTCACTCAGCTCTTCTACCGTGGTGAATGAACTGACAAAGGTAGTTGCTGCTTGCAAATACGCCATATCGCCGTCAGTGATGTCTTGGTTCTTATTGATCGGGCAGATGATTTTCCCACAGGCGTTATCTTCGATTTGGATATGCCTGTCTCTTTCCGCTGTGTCCAATATGGTGCGATAGGATACGGCCATGGGACCGTGGGGCATACGCGCATATGTGATCCCGGTGATCGCTTGGCCTCGCTTTTCAAATGACAAAAAGTCGGCAATGAACAGGGATTTTAGAACCCTTGTCAGAATTTGTGTTGGGGAGATTATGCCGTACCTTTCTCTGTAGATGTCATACGCAGCCTGAGTGTTGGCGTTTTCTAGCCTAGAGTCGCCGATTTCCTCGCCACAGCTTGGGCAGATCGCAACTCGGGCATATGATGTAACAGGTTCTCCCTTGACCGGGATAGTCTCGTCCTTCTCGATGATATCTGATTGGTGCAAACGGTCGAAGAGGATGTCGTTGAAGTCGATCCTCAAGGCATTGGCGAGCAGCCCCACGTCATTTAAAAACAGTTTGAAGCAACTGCTGTCCGAAAACCCAGCCAGCGGCTTCTCCGGCTTGGAGATTTTGACTGAGCGATAGATGATCCCCGATGCCGTGAGCCAGTCGAGCGGTGCCTCGAGGCTGCGGGCACGTGCGCCACCGTTTACTTTCGAGTACTGGAACTTATGGGAGCTGTTCGACAGTTGGCCGGGTATGCTGTCGCAGATGGCCAAGGGCAGGGGTATACTGGCACTGGATGCTGCCGGGGTGTTGGTGGTGGCCGCCGCCGGGAACGATGGCAAGAGCACCGACACAAGGCATTACGACTCGGCCACCGGGATGAACACCGCCGCATATCCTAGCGACTGTCCGGAGGTGGTAGGGGTTACGGCCATGTCCCCAGACTGGACTATCTGCCCTTGGAGCAGCCATAACTGGAACAAGAGCATCGCGGCTCCGGGAGCAAACATACCTGTTGCGGTGGCTTGGGCGAACAGTGGTCTGTACCCAGGATATCCGGAAGCGAGCGGGACATCACTTGCGGCACCGATGGTTGCTGGCATAACAGCGCTGATGTTTGCGGCCGATCCCGACCTGACCACGGCGGATGCCCGGCAGATCCTCTATGAGACTGCGACTGACCTTGGCGACCCGGACTATGACCCCTATTTTGGCTGGGGCTTGGTCAACGCAAGCTATGCAGTCTATGAAGTCAAGAATCGTGCCGACTTGTTGTGGCCTCCCATTGTCGATGTCTCTGCGGGCGGGTATCACTCCCTGTTTCTGAGAAAAGACGGCACAATCCAAGCGACCGGCCTCAACTCCGACGGCCAGCTCGGCGACGGCACGACGGTGAGTAGGGCGACATTTGGCCAGGTCACAGAGATCGACGAGTATTATGGCGAGTTCAGCGATCTTGAGGATGTCAGGTTTGTCGAAGCGGGCTATTACTACAATTACGTGATACGGTCTGACGGTCGGGCATTTAGCTGGGGATGCAACACTTATGGTGAGCTTGGCAATTGCTGTACTGGGCGGACACAGCTACCCGTCGCCGTTTCATTTTGGTATTAGCCAAAAGTATCCCGAGCTCGGTGACCTTGACCCATCACTAACTTGAACCGGCAGGACGCATGCGACAAAGCATGCGTCCTGCTCTTACGTATGGCCACAGCGGGACTGCATGGGGCTAAAACTGTGAGCGAAGCAACAACCATTCGTTCCAAGTCCATAAAAAATGGCTCAGCATCATGTCACAGCAATAGATACGCTGGCTCTGAAATGCGGTTTTAAGAAAATTGATAATAATCAGGGTGCAATAATGCTCCGACTACAGTCAACCGCCGCTCAGTCCTTGCAAGCTTGACCCGGCTGCAGAGTGGATGTCGTCGGCCAGATCGTTGGCGATCCTGCCGCAGTAGGCTTGACCCGGCTGCATAGTGGATGCCGATCTAGCATCCACTCCCGGTCATTGCGGGACTGACCCGCAATCTAAAGACCAAATACTGGCACAGTTAAACTACACCCAATTCCAAAACCGCCACCCTGTCGTTGCGACCCCCAAACACAATCTTCCACTCGGTTGATCAAGGTAAAGATTGCGGGTCAAGCCCGCAATGACGGGGTTTGAGCGTTAAATCGGGGCTTCTCTAATGCAGGTATGTTCAAGGTGTAGCCAATCCCAAAACCACGTCCCGTAATCGTGAATCCGACACGCAATCCTAAAAGCCTAATGCCAGTATATTCAAGGTGTGGCCAACCCTAATAACGCCCCACCCATCATCGCAATCCCGGCTCCGTAACCTCGAGACCAATGCTGTTGCGCCCGAATTGCACCCAATTTCAAGGCTCAAAGCCTGCACGGACGACGCGCCCGCGCTAACAGAGGCTCGTCCTGTGCCCAATTTCAAGGCCAAACCCGCCCCCGTCATTGCGGGCCTGACCCGCAATCTTAACAAACGGCACTAGTGTGTTTGAAATACAACCAATTTTAAGGGTTAAAGTGTGTATGAATTATGAAGGGTATAGAAAGTAACTAAACATGTTGCCGCCTTATGGTATTAAAATATGGAGTTTTTATGGAATTTTCCTGATGGCCTTTACAAGTCTGTCGCTTTCCTGTTACTCTCAGAGCGTTACATTGGCGTTAATTTCGAGGAAGTTCTCGAACTCTCGGCATCGGCTTCAAGGGGGAGCAGGTCGTCGAGCGGTAGAGTTAGCGCTAGAGGAAGAACCAAAGGGCATTTCATAAAGCGGGATACGCACTAGAGTTTTTAAAATTTTATCTTGCTACTTGTGGGAAAGGAGCCGCACAAACGGTTGCTCTGTGAACTGTTTGTAGGGGCTTGTGAGGATCGTCTTTATGAGGATGGCAAGTTGTGGGCTCAGCGCCTGCAGCTGACTGTGCGGATTGGCATCCGCAATTAAGGCACAGTCAATGAGAAAGGGCTTTGAGCATGGGTGGATTCGTTCAGTTTGTTCAGTTCGTGGGCTGCGTTATCGGCGGCATCACAGGGTGCGGGCATCAAGCCGCGCCCAGAGCTGCTGTTGCCAGCCAAATAGTCATTTCACAAGGTGATGCACCGGCCAACGGTGCCTCTGTCATCGGCCCTGTTGGTGTTGCCGTCAGCAACCCCGTTGGCACCCTAGGGAAGCGCCGATCAACGCGCCAAATATGTCGTTCGGAGTTTGGGGCGGCCCTGCTTACAAGGAGGCGCGACATGGTTGATCGGCGTCTCCCTAGGGTGCCGATGAGATCGGAGGCCATCCCATGAGAAAACAAGATAGTTGCCGAATGGGCATCAACCGCTGGCTAAGGCGAATGCTCGGTAGGCAGCCGACGATAAAACCGCCGGATGGCAACCGCCGCCCACGTCTTGCGACAGCAGGACGGTTTCGCTGTTTTCATGACTGGATACAGCGGCCAGTGGCTAGGGACGGCGATGCTAGAGCCGGGGGCAGTGGGAGAGCCAGAGAAGCAAGCACTGCAGATACGACAAAAACTGGCAAAAGGATCAGCGCGGGATACAAGGTTTTAAAGAAACAAGGAGATAGTGTGGCTGTTAGCGGCAGGGAACGTTGCGAGAAAGGTAGAACAATGGACACCAGATCAAAGTTGCGGAAAAGCGAGCAACAGGGCAAGAGCAGCAGAGCATCGAGGAGCGCTCTCTCCGTCGTTGTCTCTGTGGGCTTGGCGCTGATGTTGGCAATGCCTTCGGGGCTGTTTGCTAACCAGGTCATTGCGCCCAGTCCGAGTGACGTGGAATATGGCACACCTGCTGACTTGGGTGCGCCAAGCCAAGCAGCGGGGGCCAACCAGGCGGACGCGGCAGCGACCGCCCAGGACACGGATCCGGCGGCGCAGCCTGGTGTCCAGGCCGCCCCGGAGGGTGGTGACCCTGTGGGGCAGGCCGTTCCAGAGGGCTACGACCCGGCTGCCCAGGCAGTGGTGGAAGAGCCGCCCGCTGAGGAGCAGTTGCCGCCCAACCCACAACTGGCCATGTCCTTGGCTGCGGTTGGCATCATGCCCATGGCCGCCCCGGCCAGCGGCATGGACATCAACCAGCCTTTGGGCGGCGGCGGTGCCAGCATCAATTCCGGTGACACTGCTCTCATCGTGGTCATCGGTGCCGGCATCTATCAGTCCTACCCGGGCACTGCTGCCGGCCTGGACAGCGCTTTGGCTTACTTGGCCAGCTGTCCCGCGGGCGACTATGTGCTCTATGTTGGTAGCGCCGCCTTTGCCTTGAGCTCCAATGCTCTGAGCAACGGCTTCAGGTTGCCCAATGTTGGCACTCTGGTGATCACCGGCTCGGCCACTGACCCCTGCCCGGCCACGCCGACCCCGGCCACTGCCGCCCCGTCTAGCGGCGGTGTGCTGAACAATGGCACAGGGACGACCAACCTGAACTTCGGCTGTAACGTCATCTTGCGGAACATCCGCTATAACGTTTCTACCATCTACATGAATGGTTACGACCTGACCTTGGGCAACCAGTCTTGGGCCGTCTCTGGCACCAACTTCTACGGCGGTGCGGACTCAGGTACCATCAGCGTTCCCGGCGACGGTACTGCTTCTATTACCGTTTGGTCTACCGGTGCCGGCAACTCCAGCTTCTTGGGCGGTATGCGTACCGGCACGATGAACGGCAATGCTGCCATCACCATCAAAGACACCAGTGGCGTGGGTTCGATCAATGTCTGGGGTGGTGGCTATGGTACTGGCACTTCAGCGAAGGCTAACTTGAACGGTAGTGCCACCTCGACCATCGAGAAGATTCGGGTTGGCACCACTGGTGCTGGCGGCCTCGACGGCTTTGCTGGTGGTGTGCAGTACGGTGATGTCACTGGCAAGATCACCAACACCATATCTGGCCCTGGAGGCTTCAACGCAAATAGCAACCCCGGCCAATGGAGCAATGCATCTTGCTTTATCGTCGGCGGTTCCTACAGCGGCAACGTCGGCACTAATGCCGACATCCGCCCGGCCATTGCCAACCAGGAGAGCGACCGCCAGGATTTAGCCTACACCGACGACTACATCATCAAGACCGATGTCGACACCTCGGCTTGGACCTATGGGCGGGCATCGTTTGATGGTGCTTGTGTCAATGGAGGCATAGTCAAAGGCAACGTCGCAAACATCATTAAAGCCGGTGAGAACCAGAGAGGTAGTTTTAGCTACATCATGGGTCTTAGTGACCGTGCAGGTGCGCAGAACCTGACTTCTATGTCTAATAGCTTTAGCCTTAACAGCGCGGACGGCAAGATAACTGGTGCAGCCAACGCCATTGCTGCTGCCAAGGCCGGCTTCAACTTCCAGCTCTATGGTAACGCCACCACCATTGTTCGTTCCGGCTGCATCTCCAGCGCGATCAATATTGGTGCCTTTGAAGGCGCCGGTGCTACCGGCTATATCGAGGGCAGCTGCTACTCTGTTATTGGCAGTGAGGGTATTTGCTATTCTCAAAACAACGATGCGGCAACAGGTTTCGGCACCAACCCCCATGATACGGTTACCGGCTCAGGCGGTGACTACACTCTCTGCTTCAGTACGTACAACGGTTCGACTCGTGCTGACCAGACCGATATCTGGGGCGGCGGCGGCGTGATCGATGTGCCCGGTTCCATTCTGATCAACGGCAACACTACCTTGGTACAGGCGGCCGTGCGCGCTCGTTGGACTTACGGCGGCATGTATGGTGGCTGCCATATCGGCGACAGCCGCAACGAGCTTTGGCGTGGCCTAGTCGATACTTTGGAGGGTAGCGGCTACCACGGGGCATGGCACGTTGGCGACAGCGAGGCACACGTCTACGGCGGCCAGGTAAACTGGTTCCTCAGCGGCGGTGGCTGGGGCGACAGGAACCAAGACGGCAATGCCGCCGTCACGGTCTACGACAACGCCCGCAACCGCATCCCCAAGACCGACACCAACGGCGACGGCAAGGTGGACTACCGGGACACCGGCGCACTGGTGCTGGCCAACGGCAAGACGCAGCCGGCAGCAGTGATCAACGCCTCAATGGGCGGCTCCTACGGCGAAACCGCTGATTGTACTGTCAGCGGCGATGCCACCATCACTGTCTATGGTGGTAATTTTTCCGGTACCGCTGTGGCTGCACCTGCCGGGGGCTTTTGCACTTCGCCGACGAACAACGGTCGCATCTACGGTAACGGCACCATGACCCTCGACCTGCGTGGCAACACTAACGGCTTTGCGATCGAGAACGGCGATGCCGTTTCCGGCGGCCGTCCCTACAACAATCAGACTCCGCAGATCGGCACCAACAGCAACAACAGCCTGACGCTGAACGTCTTCACCGATGCCAACGCCGACCCTAATTTGCTGAACGGCCTGAACATCTATGGCGATGCGGCAAACACTGCGGCCAACACCCATGTCGGCAAAATCACGATGAACATCAACGCTCCTGGCGGCATAGTTGGCAATGTTTACGCTACTAGGTACAGCAATATAACTGGCACTGGCACCTCCGCCACGCTGCTCCGCGACGTGGACATCAACCTGGTGTCGGCCGGCTCCATCCAGGGGCTCTCGGCCGGCAACCCGGGCGATAACATCACCAACACGGTGGCCGCCAACGCCGCCAGCGCCAACAAGTTCGCCGAGATCCGCGTTGGCCCGCAAGACCAGCCGGCCGGCTGGGACGAGGCCAGCCAGGGCACTTGGCCTTTGGGCAACTGGGAGCCCGGCCTGGCGGCCGACGGCTACCCCCGGCGCATCAACGTCGGCACCAACGGCATCAAGAACTTCACATCCATGGATGTCAAGGACCGCCTGATAATCGCCCAAGGCGGCAGTGTTCTGAACGGCGGCAGCGCCACTGCCGCCAACCACGGCACCACCTACCAGAACTTCGGCGACATCACCCTGCAAGACGAATCCGGACTGGGCATCACCGGTGCCAGCTCGGTCTTCTCCGGCGGCCAGCTGATAGTCAACGGCAAGGGCTACATCGCCACCCCCGGCGACCAGAACCAGGTGCTGATCACCGACACCAACCTCAGCCCCAACTCCGATGCCAACCACCTGGTCTGGCTGAAGAACGGCAACACCGCCGCCCAGGCCCTGAACCCGGCGACCAACTGGTTCGGCCTGAACAGCGCCTGGCGGGTGCTGACCTTCAACCCCAACGGCGCCAACGCCCAAAAGGTCACGCCCACCAACCTCACCGGCATCGACGAGGCCAACGGCAAGACCTACATCGGCGACTCGCAGACCCCGGCCTCCGGCAACGGCTTCGGCGTGGCGCTGCCCGGCACCTCCTACCGCTGGAACGTGGACAAGGGCCAGGGGGCCATCGCCTACCACATGGACGGCAGATTCACCATGGGGACCACCAAGCCGGCCTCCGGCTACTTGGACGTCTACGGCACCTCCGCCATGGACACGCCCAGCCGCACCGGCTCGGCGGCCATCCCGGCGGGCAAGATACCCAGCCCTGTGGGCTACCCCAAGTTCACCTTCGCCCCGGCGGCCAGCCTGGGCGAGTGGGTGGAGTACTTGAACGTCCAGCGCTCCGACCACTACGTCGCCAACCCGGTGGGCGCCAAGGACTACCGTGAGGGCGAGCAGTCCCTCTCCGACTACCAGTCCGCCGCCAACCGGGTTCGCACCTGGCAGGCGGCCGGCGACGACAAGGAGTACAGCTTCGACATCAACGTGGCCTACAAAAACGACGTCGAGCTGAAGGCCGCCAATGCGATAGTCAAGGAGTCCCAGGCCCAGGCCCTCTTCGGCGCCTCCGTGGCCGACGCCACCCGCCGCGCCAACGTGCTGTCCCAGACCAAGGCCGAGGGGCGCCCCTTCTTCAATGGAACAGAGGATGCCGTCAACACCATTACCGATGCCATGCTCACCCGGCTGGCCGCGCCCTTGGGCGACGAGCCATACCGCCAGGTGACGATTAACTATATAGCTGGTATAGCACCAAAGGTACTCACCAAGACCGTGACCATTACCATCGTGCCCGACGACGCGGTCATCGACGGCCCCTTTGTGCTCTATGCCAAAGACGCCCAGATTACCTACACCAAGGCGCACGCCATCAGCGGCCAGACCGGCAATGCCGATGCCGCCAAGAACCTCGACACCTACACCAAGGCCTACGTGTTGGACACCCGGGACAACAGCTTGCCGCCGATCGTGCTGGCTGATGCGGCAAACGTCGTCTCCCGTATTAACGCAGCAGCCAAGGGCGACGTGATCCAACCGCTGGGCTACAGCTTCACTGGCACTTACAGTGATGAAAACGGGATGGATAAGACCATTAACCTGCAAAAGGCTGTCAAGGCCGAGGTCATCGCCGGTGGCTCCCCGAACATCCTGGTCAACGGCAAGTACGATCCGGCCACCCCGGCCTCCGCGCAGCTGCCGGGCAGGGAGTACAAGACCGAGCCTTTGGTCATCGCGGTTGACCCGGCTGCCGCCGGCAACCTCACTGAGGCCGACCTCCTGGCCGGTGTCACCGCGACAGACGACGAGGACGGCACCTGCGCGGTCAGCGTCAAGGACATGGCCGTGCTCCAGATAGCCAAGAACAAGGCCGGCCTGTACACCGTGACCTACACCTCGACTGACTCCGACGGGAACACCGCTACGCGCCCCCGCTTGGTGGTCGTGAACGACGGCAGCATCGAGATCGGCGAGAACTACGCGCTGATGGCCAAGGGTTTCGTCATCGCCAAGGGCGCTGCCGCCCCCGCTGCCATTCTCGGCTACGCTAACGCCATCGCGATGCGAAACGACGGCAGCACCGACGGCGTGGCCGCCTATGTAATCAACGACGGCGGTCTGGCTGGTGCGGTCGGTACCTATGCTGGCATTGAGATCGGCATCAGGGACGGTGGCACCGCCGTTACTGCGCCGGATGCTAAGACGCGCACAGTGACCGCTAAGGTCTACACCGAGCCGGCGGGCACCGACATGGCCAGCCGCATTTGGGCCTACGAGGGCACAAACGGCGAGGCCTATTCGATTACCGCCCGCCATATCCGCATCAATCTGCAGGATGCAGCAGTGTTGCAGACGGCATCTGATCGGGTGGCACGGCTTATCTCCAAGGCCGAGGCCGCAGTCTACCGCCGTGTTGACTGGAACACCACGGCTAGCACGGCCGTTCTGGTTGCTGACGGCGGCTTCTCGACGGCTAAGCTGGCCGCCGGCCAAGAATACAAGCTGACCTTTGCTGCCGATGCCGAACGCGGCACCACCGTGGCCGTCAGCCTCTATATCGACAACGGTAACGCCCCGGTTCTTACCGTGCCGAACTTGAAGGAGATCGCAGTCGGTGCCGCCTTCCCCGAGGGGGCAACTGGCGATACCAACCCCAGCTACATGCAGGGAGTCGCGGCTTCCGACAGCGAGGACGCCTTGAATAGCCTGACCCCGGTCATCAGCCACGACTCTCCGGTGAACACGGCCAAGGCCGGCGTCTACGAGGTACACTACACGGCCACCGACTCCGACCACAACACCACCACTGCTACCGGCTACGTGCTGGTCAACGACGGCAGCTACACCTACGACCCGGCCAGCAAGGTAGTGGTGCAGGCCAGCGACTTTTTCCAGTCGGCCAAGAACGCCAGTGCCACTTGGGACAACCCAGAGATCTTGGCGCTCTCCCATGCTAAGGCCTGGAGCCTTGACGGATCTGTGTCCGTGATGGTCAATCCGCAGGTGCTAAACAGCGCCGGCTATGCCAAGCCGCCCGTCTCGGCGCAGTTCCCGGTGGTCTACCAGCCGGTGAAGGTAAACTCCGCTGCCGCAGCGGCACCGGTGCGCGAGATCAAAGCCACCGTCATCAACAAAGACGAGATCGGTGCAGGCTCAAACACCACCGACCCCAACGACTCGGCCCTCTACACCGTGGCCGCCAACAACTTAAACCTCTTGGTCAGCCAGGCCAAGGGGCATGTCAGCAACGGCAACATCGACAAGGCTTGGCTGATCGCCGAGGCCAAGGCCGAGGCCTATAAGGCCTTGGGTGCCGCCGTGGCATGGGACGTCGATGTCACCGCCTGCGACCTGCCCAACAACCCGGTTTCCGGTCATACCTACCATGCCACCTTCATTCCCAAGAGTGTGCGCACTGTTTCCATCGAGATTTCGATACTGGTTTCGGGCACCGCACCGGTCATCGATTTCACCGAAGAGCCGCTGGTCATCGCCCAGACTCCCAACAACCATCCGCTGCCGGTAGGTACCTTCTACAGCAACGTCCTCTCTGGCTGCGAGGTGGCGGCGAAGATGGCCGTCAGCGACGTCGAGGACGATGCCGCCAGCCCAGCCAAGCCGGTGAAGGTCGAGATCACCCGGGTCAACGATGCCGACCAGCCGATCAGCGATGTGGCAGATGCTCACAACATCGGCGTTTACCGCTACCGCTACACGGCCACCGACTCCGACGGCATGACTGCTGAGCGCTACCGCGCTGTGGTTATCGACGACGGTCGTTACGTGATCGCCGACGAAGACGGCGACGGCGAAAACGATATCATCATCGGTGCCCGCAACTTCGTGGTCAAGCAGGCCGACGTGGTGGCGGCCGAGAACGCCATCGCCAGCTTGTCCTATGCCGAGGCTTACAGCACCCAGGGCGAGAAGCTGGCAATGACCCTGGTCGGCGGCATTCCTGTCGGCTACACCACGGGCACCGCTCCCACCAAGACCTACAACTTCACTTGGGGTGTTTCCGGCCACACCGCCACCAAGGCCATCACCGGCCTGGTGGTCAAGGCCGACATCGTCGATCAAGGCACCAAGGACAGCCAGTACGCCATCTATGCCTCCAACTTCATGTGCAACACTGCCCAGGCGGCAAGTCTCCTGAATGGAGCACCCAACAGCTTCGTAGCCGTTGCTGATGCTCATGTGGTGCCGCTGGTTGGCACTGCTGCCAAGGATGTCAAGATCGATAACTACGGCGGCTTCAGCACTACTGCCGCGACTTACCCGATCACCTTCGCTATCGATGGCATTCCAGTAACCTCACAGAAAGCCGTGGTCAACGGTACCGTCTCCAACGGCCCGACCCCTGTTTTGACCGTGCCGACCCCGATGGAGATATGGGTGGGCGACCCGGCCGCCAAACCGGCCGGCGCCATCCTGCCTTCCGCTTGGACAGGCATCAAGCAGGGTGTGACGGTCAGTGACATCGCCTTGGACGGCAGCCCCGACCCGCTGGCAATCGTGGACAACGTCCAAGTTGCCTACAATGGGCCAGCTGTGCCGGTGACCATCGACAAGAACGCCGTAGGGCGCTACCAAGCGCACTACAGCTTTACTGACTCCGACGGTAACAACGTCCAGGCCGACCGGGTGGTGGTGGTCAACGACGGTCGTTACGTGCCGGGTACTGGCCGCGTTCTGGTGGCCAAGTCCTTCGTCATCCGTTCGGCACAGGTTGTCACCGACGCATCGCTGGTGGACACTCAGCTGAAGGCGCGGGCAACTGCCGGTCTTTTCGATGCCAAGACTAACTTTGCCGCCCCGGCCGGCGACCTGACGGTCGCCAGCAAGCCCGGCTATAGTGCTACTCCGGGCACCTACCCGATCACCTTCAACGGCAAGGATGTGGACTCGCTGAGCCCGACCACACCGCTGCCGAGCCTCGTTGGGAAAGTCGATGCCATGGTGGTCGATGCCGATGTCATCGCTTCCGGGCCGACTGACGAGGGTAAGGACACCTATTACGTATACGGCAAGAACATCGAGCTGACACCGGTTGAGGCTGCGAACATCCGCACTGCCGCCGACCCCGACGCCCTGTTGCTGAAAGCCCTTAAGGCCGGAGGCCAGCTGACCCGACCGAACGGCCGCCTGCAGCAGATCGTCCCAGTCATCACAGCCGACAGCGGTTTCAAGGCCGCCAACCCCATGGCCACCGGTAACTACCTGGTGACCATCGCTGACGGCAATCCTGCCCATGCCACAGCTGACCTGAATGTGGTGGTGGCCACTGGTGACGCACCGCAGCTTGCCCTTGTCCCCACGCCACTGGTAATCAACATCGCCGCTACTCCCGGCAACCTGACTTCCGCCCAGCTGATGAGCGGTGTCAGCGCTACCGACACTGAGGACGATGCGGCGGGCATCCCGCTCAACCCCGGCATCTTGGGCGGCACGCCGGCCATCGCCGCCGATAAGGCCTCGGTGACCAAGGTCACCTACACTGTCACCGACTCGGCCGGCAACACCACCGAGAAGTCCCGTGCCGTGATCGTCAACGACGGCTCTTTCAAGTGGGGCGGCAACTACATCATCTACGGCAACTCCTTTGCCATCAACGCCGACGATGTGGATCTGAACAACAAAGACGCTCAGATCCTGCGCCTCTCCGACGCAGCGGCCTGGAACACCCAGGGCGACCCGCTGGATCCGACCACTACGCAGAAAGTGACCACGGCGGCGGGCGTAGTGCCTGGCCATGGCTATACCAACACCCCGAACACCTATAAGATCGATCTCTACGCTGTTGACGACCCGTCTCTGAGCCGTAGAATCGAGGCCAAGGTGGTGCAGGGCAAGGTGGTGGAGAACGGCGACCTCTATTCCATCTACGCCGCTGGTTTCCGCATCAACCTGACCGATGCCAAGGCGTTGCAGGCTCAGGGTAGTGCCGCTATCGGCGCTGGCTTTTTGACCCGCTCCGGCGCTGAGAGCTTCAAGCGCTCCTTGAGCATGAGCGGTCAGGCCGGCACCAAGGTAATGGCCGACGACGGCGGCTTCCGCACGGCCACCTTCGCCGAGGAAAACGACCCCGGCTACCCGAGCACCTTCCCCGTCACCTTCTGGGTGGAC
>JGI20171J14444_1000106_pt1 | contig 28445 bp, 24 predicted proteins | sample TergutNc150P4_FD_14444 | JGI IMG/M metagenome (IMG submission 14444) | reverse complement strand
GCGTTATTGGCTTGTGCTGCTGTTAATTTATTGCGCAGCAATATTTACATTGACTTTCAGGGCTGGGAAAATTAAAAACAAATAGCAAAAACAATTTAATCACACCGCATTTTGTCAATTCGTATTTTGTGTCTTCCGCCGTCAAAATCTGTTGCAAGAAATTTATCTACAATACTTACTGTCAGTTCATAAGCAAGATAACGCGCAGGAATTGACAATACATTTGCATCATTATGGCGGCGAGCAAATTCGGCGAGTTCGGGCATCCAGCAAAGCGCGCCGCGAATTCCCTGATGTTTGTTTGTGGTCATATTAATGCCGTTGCCTGTGCCGCAAAAGGCAATTCCAAAATCAAATTCACCGTTTTCAACAGCCGCAGCCAATGGATGAGCATAATCGGGATAATCGGCAGGCTCGGTAGAAAATGTTCCAAAATCTTTGATTTTCAACGTATTTCTCGTTTTTAAATATTCAATAATGCGGTTTTTCAGTTCAAACCCTGCGTGGTCGCTGCAAAGCGCAATTTTCATCTCTGTAATTTGTTTCATATTTTTAAATTTTAAATTCTAAAAAATAAATGCACATATATTATCTGTAATTGACTGATAATGATTTTTCAATTCATTTATATTAACTTTGAATTTTGAAATGCAAAGATACGAAGTTTTTAGAACATTTTTGGCAAAATATTTGCTGTAAAAAAATATTGGAATTTTTAATTTAACATAAAATTTATAGAAAAATGAAAAAGATTTTATTTTTTATCGGGATTTTATTTGCTACAGCAACGATTTTTTCTGCGTGCGAAGGTCCAATGGGTCCTCCGGGGAAAGATGGATTAAATGGAGAAGGCGTTAATTGGGATATTATTCCTTTTACCGTAATGGCAAATCAATGGATAAGAAAAACAGACCAAAATGGATTGAACGGGTATTATTACGCTTCCATTAATGTGCCTGAAATTACAAATTTTATTGCCACAAAAGGCTTGGCGCTTTGTTATTTGGTTGATGGTGATGTGCAAATTGTATTACCTTCGGTACGGCATTATGAAAATGCGTATAACGAGCGATGGACGCAAACCATTGATTTTGACATTGCAGTGGGCGGAATTTTTGTTTATGTAACAAATTCGGATTTTTTCGATGAACGACCGTCGAAAATGGATTTCAGTTTGCGCCTGATTTGGTGATTTTTTTTAATGGCATCAATTTATTTTCATATCCCGTTTTGCAAACAGCGATGCGCTTATTGCGATTTTTACACCGAAGTTGCTCCGCAATTTATTGATTCTTACATAGATGCAATGATTGCGGAGTTGCATTTGCGCAGATATTATTTATCGGAAAATGAAAAAATTTCCTCAATTTATTTTGGCGGAGGAACGCCGAGTTTGCTCTCGGCAAGGCATTTTGAAAAAATATTTTATACTGTAAATAAATTATTTAAAATAGAAAAAACCGCAGAAATTACTTTTGAGGCAAATCCAGACGATTTGACCGAGAATTTTTTTGATGAAATAAAAAATTTGCCTTTTAATCGGTTGAGTATTGGTATTCAGAGTTTTAACGATAAATTATTAAAACAAATCAACCGCCGACATACAGCCAAGCAAGCGGTTGATGCGGTGCAATTTGCTAAAAATCATAATTTTACAAATATCAGTATTGATTTGATTTTTGGTTTGCCTCATCAAACTTTAAGCGATTGGGAAATTGAATTAGAAACAGCGTTTTTGCTTGATATTGAGCATATTTCGGCTTATTGCCTCACTTACGAAACAGGCACGCCGCTTTGGAATATGCGTGAAAGCGGAAAAATTTGTGAAACAGACGAGAAAACTCTTAATCAAATGTATTTGTTGCTTTTACAAATGGCTGAAAATCAAAAATTTGAACATTACGAAATTTCAAATTTTGCAAAACGCGGTTTTCACTCGCAGCACAATTCTGCTTATTGGAAAAATGAAAAATATTTGGGCATAGGCGCAGCAGCGCATTCTTTCGACCACGCAAGCCGTCAATGGAACATTCCATCAATTCAAAAATACATTGCGGCAATCGCCGAAAATGCGCCGTTTTTTGAAAAGGAAATTTTAACCGAAAAAGACAAATACAATGAATATGTAATGGTTTCGTTGCGAACAACCGAAGGTGTTGATTTTGAATATATTAAGAAAAATTTTGACGTAAAATTTGCAAATTATTTTTCAAAAAACATTCAAAAATTTATCTTCGCAAAAAAAATCCTTCCTGCTGCAAACGATAAATATTCGCTTACGCAGGAAGGAATTTTAATTTCAAATACAATCATCAGTTCGCTGATGATGTAAGGTTTCTATTCTTTTATCGCCGCAATTCCGGGAAGTGTTATGCCTTGAATTGCTTCCAAAAGTGCGCCGCCGCCTGTGGAAACGTAGGAAACGCCGTTTGCAATTCCAAATTTATTAACAGCAGCCACAGAATCGCCGCCGCCGACAAGTGAAAATGCGCCGTTTTTGGTTGCTTCAACTACCGCTTCGCCCACTGCGCGTGTGCCATGAGTAAAGTTTTCAAATTCAAAAACGCCCGTAGGACCATTCCAAAGAATTGTTTTTGAACTTTTAATAACTTCGGCAAAAAGTTTTTCAGATTCTGGTCCGATATCCATTCCTTCCCAGCCGTCAGGGATTTTATCAACATCGACAAACGCGGTTTTTGCATCGTTGGAAAAACTGTCCGCAATTTTTGCATCAACTGCCAAAACCAGATTTACGCCGTTTTTCTTTGCTTTTTCTATCAATTCCAAAGCCAAATCAAGTTTGTCGTTTTCGCAAATAGAATCGCCTATTTTTCCGCCTGTGGCTTTGGTAAAGGTATAAGTCATTCCGCCTGTAATTATCAAATTATCAACTTTTGTAAGCAGATTTTCGATAATTTCAATTTTTGTTGAAACTTTTGAGCCGCCCATAATTGCGGTAAAAGGACGTTCAATATTGCTCATAACTTTCTCAACAGCAATTACTTCCTTTTCCATCAAATAACCGAACATTTTATCGTTTGGAAAAAATGCGGCAATCAGCGCGGTAGATGCGTGAGCGCGGTGCGCAGTGCCAAAAGCATCATTTACATAACAATCGGCATAAGAGGCGAGCGTTTTTGTAAATTCTTTCTGACTTTCTTTCATCGCCTTTTTGGCGGCGGCTTTTTCGTCATCGTCAGTAAATTCGCCGCGCGGCTTGCCTTCTTCTTCTGCGTAAAAGCGCAGATTTTCAAGCATCAACGCCTCGCCGTCTTTTAGCGCAGCAACTTCCGATTGCGCGTGAGCGCAGTCGGGTGCAAATTTCACATCAACGCCGAGAAGTTGGCTAACGTGCGGTAAAATCTGTTTCAATGAATATTTCGGGTCGGGATTTTTCTCTGGTCGCCCAAGATGCGAGGCGATAATTAACCGTCCGCCGTCTGCAAGAATTTTTTTCAAAGTCGGCAATGCGGCAACAATTCGCGTGTCGTCCGTGATATTTGCATTTTCGTCAAGCGGCACGTTAAAATCAACGCGCACGAAGGCTTTTTTACCTTTAAAATTGTATGAATCAATGTTTTGCATACCTTATATTATTAAAAATTATTTTACAAAAATATTTTTTTTTGAATAAAAACAAAAAATCAACCCCGCTAAAATAAATTTCAGCAGGGTTAAAGTTTTAAATCAAGTTGTCAGCGAGCCGCTTGCGGCTTTTTTGCTGTTTTCAATTGACTGCAAAGCCAAATAACTGTCGCCAAAATTTTTCATATTTTCAATTTCGGTATCAAAGCGGTCTTGATGTGCTTCTTCTTCAACAATCAAGTCTTCAAACAGTTTTTTTGTTGAAGCGTCAGATGCATCGCCTGCTTCGCGCGCCCATTGGTTGTAGCAGATAATTGTGTCAGTTTCAAGTTGTTCCGCTTTTTCAAGCATTTGTTTTACATCATGAATTTTTGCAACTTCGTCGGACGGCTTCATTTCCACCTCGCCCTTGAGGAACAAAATACGTTCCGCCAAGCGTTCAACGTGCATCATTTCGGCAATCGCCGTGCGCTTAAAATAGCCGGAAATAAGTTCGTAACCCATATCTTCCAACAAAAAATGGAAATACATATATTGGTTTAACGCCGTCATTTCACCTGCAACTGCGCGGTTGAGCAATTCAATACTTTTTTCTCTTTTTACCATAATATTTTATTTTTAAAAATTATTTGTTTTTCTGATTTTAGAAATTATTTTATAAATCCTCTTCGTTTGAGCAATGCGTCCGCTTTTGGTTTTGCGTGGCGGAAATTTTCATAAAGCGTCATCGGGTCTTGCGAATCGCCTTTTTCAAGAATATTTTTACGAAAATCGGTAGCAATTTGTTTGTTGAAAATATCGCCGCTTTCTTTGAACGCCGCAAATGCATCAGCATCAAGCACTTCTGCCCAAATATAACTGTAATATCCTGCTGCGTAGCCATCTCCATCAAAAATATGGCTGAAATAAGTGGAACGATAGCGCACAATAATTTCGGGGATTAAGCCGATGGCGTTCATTGCCTGTTTTTCAAACTGTTCTACATTAAAATCGGTTGTATCGGTTCTTGCGTGAAAATCCATATCAAGATATGCAGCTGCAAGTAGTTCGGTCATCGCAAAACCTTGATTAAACTGTTGAGCGGCAGCAAGTTTGTCGATAAATTCCTGCGGAATAATTTCGCCTGTTTTATAATGTTTGGCATAAGTTTTCAGCACTTCGGGTTCAAAGCACCAATTTTCCATAATTTGCGAAGGCAATTCCACAAAATCGCGCGTTACAGACGTTCCCGATGTTGCAGGATAAGTGCATTGCGAGAGCAAACCGTGCAAAGCGTGTCCAAATTCATGAAAAACGGTTTCCACATCATCGATAGTCAGCAGCGACGGCTCGCCTGCTTTTCCTTTTGTCAGATTTCCAACATTGACAATCACAGGGCGGTGGTCTTTTCCGTCTTTAATATACTGGTTGCAAATATTGTCCATCCACGCGCCTGCACGTTTGCCAGCACGTGGAAAATAATCGGTGTACAACAGTCCGAGCAACTTTCCATCGCTGTCATTTACTTCAAATGTTTCGGCATCAGGATTGTACAAAGGCACATTTGTAACTTTTTTAAATGTAATTCCGTAAAGTTTCGTAGCCAAATCGAATACGCCCTGACGCACATTTTCCATTTTAAAATATTGACGAATAGCCTCTTCGTCGAGGTCATATTTCTGTTTGCGCAGTTTTTCGGCATAATAAGCCCAATCCCACGCTTCAAGTTTTTCGCCTTTGCCGTCTTTATCCATCAGCGCCTGCAATTCGGCGCGTTCTATTTTTGCCTGATTTACAGCAGGTTGCCACACTGTTTGCATAAAATCAAAAACTGTTTTCGGCGTTTTTGCCATTTTATCTTCAAGAATAAATGCCGCAGGCGATTGGAAGCCAAGTAGTTGCGCTTTTTTCACGCGAAGTTTCATAATTTTGCTTACCACCGTTTTATTATCCGTCGAATCGTTATGATTTGCAAGCGTGGAAAATGCAGTGAGCAATTCGCGGCGCAGTTCGCGGTTGTCGGCATATTGCAGAACGGGCAAAAAACTTGCTTTGTCGGTTGTAAAAAGCCATTTACCTTTTTGTCCTGCACTCTCGGCTGCCTCTGCGGCAGATTGCTTAATACTTTCGGGCAAACCTGCAAGTTCCGATTCTTTTTCCACAAATTTTTTGTACGATTTTATTGACGCAAGCACATTTTTGCCAAATTTCAATTCGGCAAGAGCCAAATCTTTGTTCAAATTGCGCAGTTCAGCTTTTTTCGCATCATCAAGTTCTGCTCCGCTGCGAACAAAATTGCGATAATATTTTTCCAGTAATCGTGTTTGTTCGCTGTTTAAACTCAAAAGTGCCTTTTTGTCGTTCAACGTTTTGATACGGGCAAAAAGTTTTTCATTCAGGTAAATGTTATCGTTGTGTTCGGTCAGTTTTGGCGAAATGTCTTCAGAAATTTGCTGCATTTTTTCATCAGTATCTGTCTGTTCAAGGTTGAAAAATACAGATGAAACTTTTTGCAAAACCTCGCCGCTAAACTCCATTGCCACAATCGTATTGTCGAAAGTCGGCTCGGCAGCGTTATTAGTTATTGAGTCAATTTGCGCTGTATGCAGCCGCATTCCTTCTTCAAAGGCGGGCATGTAATCCGTAATTTTAATTTTATCGAACGGCGGAACACTATAAGGCGTGTCCCATTCGGCAAGGAACGGATTATTTTCAAGATTTTTCGTTTTGTTATTACACGAAGTCATTACTAATGCGCTGATAATCAATAAATAAAACAATTTTCTCATAAAAAAATGTTTTTAGTTTATATTAAAAAAATATTTTGTGCAAAGATAATTATTTTTTTCTAATTTTGAACTTGTTAGTTTCAAATAACAAAGCAACTAATAATACAAAGCAAAAAGGCGGGTTTTCAAAGCCCCGCCTTTACTTAATTTAAATAATAACAAGATTATGTGAAATTTTATTTTACAGCTTTAGATGTTTCGCCAATCATACTCATTGCACAACGGAAACCGATGTCGTTTGTACGTTCTTTCTGATTAAGGAAACGGCGCGAGCCGCTGCTTAACCAATAAACGCGGTCTTTCCATGAGCCGCCTTTATAAACGCGAGTTTGGTCGTCAATTTTTGGAGCAAGAACATCTGTCGGATCAATTTTAAAATCTCTTTTTTGCAAAGCGGAAAGTCCTGTGGTGTCGCCTTCGAGCAAGAAATCAGTCATTATGCGCGACATTGGATCGCCGTCTTTAAAATTGCGCTTGTCGCCATTTTTAGCAACCTGTTTCTGAATGCGTCCCAAAGAATCAATTACAAACAAAGGTTTGCCGTTTTCATCTTCACCATCAACTACAAGGTCTTCATAAACATTACCGCGGAAAGAACTGTATTCCGAAACTTCGTCAAAAGAAGTTGCGCGATAAACATCAAAAACCCATTCATTTACATTTCCTGCCATATTGAAAAGTCCGAAATTGTTAGGGAAATAACTATCGACAGCCACAGGATAAACTCCGCGGTCGTCCAACGCGCCTGAAGTACCCATCATATCGCCGCGTCCGCGCACATAGTTTGCCATCATCATACCGCGATATTTACCTTTTTTAGCATTACGCATTTGCTGCCCCGACCATGGATATTCGCGCGTTTCCTGCACAAATCCTGCTTTTCTGTCTTTTTTGCTAACTTTAATACCATAAGCGGCAAATTCCCATTCTGCCTCTGTCGGCAGGCGAATATCAGGTATGAGAATGCCGTCGCCCATCGAAAGTTTTACATTATTTCCATACAGGTCTTTATTCTTCTTTTTACCTTCGGCAGGCACATAAGCATCGCTGTTTAAATATTTACCTGTATTGAAAATAACAGATTCTGAAATTTCCTGCATATCCATTCCTTCGAGCGATTTAAAATCAGGATATTTTATATAGCCTGATTTACTCAACGCATATTCATTAACACGGTCAGTACGCCATTGGCAATAATCCATTGCCTGCTCCCAGCTTACGCCCACAACAGGATAGTGATTAAAGTTTGGATGGTCGAAATAATACTGTATAAGCGGCTCATTATAAGCCAATTCTTCACGCCAAACGTTTTTATCGGGCATTGCGCGTTTTACAAGTTCCGGCGCAGCCTGCCCAAAAACAAGCCGCATCCAATTGGTGTATTCACGCCAGTCTACATTGGCAACTTCGTACTGGTCCATATAAAAAGACGGTACGGTAATACGGCGGCGCAGGTTATTGCGTGGTACGGTAACCGCTTCTGTTTTTTCGCCTATGGTAAATGTTCCTCCTTCGATTGCTATCATTCCAGCAGGAGTTATGCCTTTAACTGCGTCTTTGACGACAAAGCCGGTAGTTTTTTTATCGTTGTATTTCCAACCTGTTGTGTTGGAAACTCCCTTGCCTGAATTAGAACAAGAGGATAAAACCGCTGAAATAGCCAGCGTAATTAATACGTTTTTAATTAATAATGACCTGTTTATCATATACTTATAATAAAATAGATGGTTGTTATTCAAAATTTGAGCGTACAAAAATACACTTTTTTTTATGTGCAAACAAATTTTGAGAAAAATTTTTAATTATTTTTGTCGAAAAAAATTGTAAATATTTTGTAATAACTGCAAAAAATATTTTTTATTGTATTTACTTTATGAAAAATTTCAAAAACACATTGAAAATTAACAATTCATTGGTCAATTTCGAATTTCCTGTTGTGATGGGGATTGTAAATATTACTCCCGATTCATTTTACAGTAATAGTAGAAACGTTTGCGATATTGAAATATTGCATGCCGCTGAAAAAATTTTATCAGATGGTGCGCAAATTATTGATATTGGAGGTTTTTCTACCCGTCCGAATGCGGAAAATGTTTCGGAAACTGAAGAAATACGCCGCGTTTGTATTGCCGTAGAGTTGATTTTAAAACATTTTCCGAATGCAATAATTTCGGTTGATACTTTCCGTGCAAGCGTTGCTACAAACGTTTGCGAAAATTATAACGTGCATATTATTAACGATGTAGGCGGCGGAATGTGGGACGAGCAAATGTTCGCAACTGTCGCCCGTACGCAAGCCGCATATATCCTTACCCATACAAGTCCTACGCGGTTATCTATGACTGAGGCTTTTATATATAATGATATTGCCGCCGAAATTATGACTTTTTTTAATAATAAAATAAAAATGCTTAACTATTTGGGAATTAATGATATAATTCTTGATTTTGGCTTTGGATTTGCGAAAAACACAGAGCAGAACTACGAACTTTTTTCCAAAATTAAATATTTTGAAATTTTCAATTTGCCTTTGCTTGTCGGAATTTCGCGCAAATCAATGCTGCAACGCTTTCTGCACATCACTGCCGATGCCGCGCTTAATGCAACAACTGCTTTAAATGCACTCGCGCTTGCTAATGGAGCAGATATTATTCGCGTACATGATGTCAAAGAAGCGGTGGAAGCAGTGAAAATTTATAACAAAATAACTGAAAATATTGTTTAGAAATTATTTTCAGTCTGTTGTATTTAAATTCTAATTTTTATTCTGAAATAAATTTTGTACTTTTGTGTTTTACAACATAAAAATATTGAATTAATAAATGATATTACTGATTTTTTATGAAAAACAAAATTCTTTCAGCGTTTATAATTTTTTGCCTGCCTTTGCTTGCCGCCGCGCAAAACGACAGCGAATTCAAAAGGCAAATTGCTGATTCTTTGACTGTTATTGCAAACTGTTACAGCGATGTCGGAAAAATTTCGGATATAAAAATACAAATAAATGAGCCTAACAAACAGATTACAGTTGTTGCCCCTGTGAAGTTGAGTTATATTCCGTTTCGCGAGGAAAATGTTGCGCGGATTTATAATGCAATTCGTCAAATAACTTCCTCAAAATATAATAATTATAAAATTCAGTGCCGAGCAGCCGAGCAGCCTGTTGAGGATTTAATTCCAAATTATTTCCGCACAAAATATCCACAGGATATTAACCGAAAATTTGCGCTTACAGATAATTTTTCTCCTTTAATAAAAAATATTTCAAAGCCATACGAAATTACTAATGGTTTGCAAAACAGATATTTAGCCCTTTGGCACAGTCACGGATTGTATTATAATCAACATTCGGCTCGTTGGGAATGGCAGCGGGCGCGGCTCAACCAAACCGTTGAAGATATTTACACGCTTTCCTACACCTTGCCTTTTCTTGTGCCGATGCTCGAAAACGCAGGCGCAACGGTTTTTATGCCGCGTGAGCGCGACAGTCAATCTTCTGAAATTATTGTAGATAATGATGAAAAACATTCTGCTTCGCGATATAAATCACATCGCCGCTGGCAGCAATCGGGTGCAGGCAAAGGTTTTGCTGATTTGAAAAAGGAATATCTTTTTGGAGAAAATCCTTTTAATTCAGGCACTTATACCTTTGCTTCTACCGTTATTGATGAAAATGACGCAACAATTGCTGAATGGTTGCCAAAAATTGAAAAAGCGGGGCGATATGCTGTTTATATTTCTTATAAAACATTGGAAAACAGCACAACAGATGCGCATTATACGGTTTTTCACGCGGGAGGAAAAACAGAATTTCAAATAAATCAAACAATTGGCGGCGGAACGTGGATTTATCTCGGAACTTTTGATTTTTCTTCAAATAATGATAATCAGCGTGTTGTGCTTTCTTCTTTTAGTTCAAAAAAAGGAAAAATTGTTACCGCAGATGCTGTACGTTTTGGCGGTGGAATGGGTAATATCGCCCGAAAACCAACATCGGATACGCTTAATATTTTTCAGCCGATTGTTAGCGGAAAGCCGCGCTGGGCGGAAGGTGCGCGTTATTTTTTGCAATGGGCAGGAGTTCCTGATTCGGTTTATAGTCGTACAAACAACGTAAATGATTATACCGATGATTTTACTTCTCGCGGATTTTGGGTAAATTATCTTGCGGGAGGCTCGCAAATTTTGCCGCAAAAAGCAGGTTTAAATATCCCAATTGACCTTGCTATTGCTTTACATTCTGATGCGGGAACAACCGCAAACGACTCAATTATTGGTACTTTGGGAATTTTTTCAGTTCCAAATACCCAAAAATCATTTTATTATCAAAATGGAGTTTCGCGTTGGGCAGCACGTGATTTGTCAGATATTATTCAAAATCAAATCGTTTCCGATATTCGCAGGCAGATTGTTCCAGAATGGACTTGCCGCAATCTTTGGGACAAATCGTACAGCGAAAGTCGTGAAGCCGAAGTGCCGTCTATGCTGCTTGAACTTCTCTCGCATCAGAATTTTGCGGATATGCGCTACGGACTTGACCCGCGCTTTCAGTTTGTTGCTTCCCGCGCTATTTATAAAGGAATATTATGTTATTTATCAGGTATTTACGGCAAGGATTATGTTGTGCAACCATTGCCGGTAACCAGCGTAAGTTGTCGTTTCATTGGCGATAAAACATTGGAACTTCGCTGGCAGCCAACGCTGGACAGCATAGAACCGACATCCGCGCCAGAAAAATTTATTGTTTATCAAAAAACTGACAGCGGCGGATTCGACAACGGTGTTTTGGTTGATACTAATTTATTTGTTTTAAATAATTTAGAAAAAAATAAAATTTACAGTTTTAAAATTACCGCTGTCAATGCAGGCGGCGAAAGTTTTCCTTCCGAAATAATTTCTGCTTTCCGCGCTGTGCGCAGCAAAGGCGATGTGCTGATTGTCAATGCTTTCGATAGAATTTGCGCTCCTGCAAGTTTTGACGATAAAAACGGTTACGCGGGCTTTTTGGCAGACGAAGATGCGGGCGTACCGTATTTATATTCAATGAATTACACAGGACGGCAATTTAACTTCAACCGTCTTTCTGCATTTGTTGATAACGATTCTCCGGGTTTTGGCGCAAGTTATGCCGATTATGAAGCGCAAATTGTTGCAGGAAATACTTTTGATTTTCCTTTCAGGCACGGAATATCTATTGCTAATGCAGGATTTTCATTCGTTTCATGTTCTAAAAGCGCGATTTTGAATGGTGCTGTTGTAATTTCGGATTATAAAATTGTTGATATTATTTTAGGAAAACAAAAGAAAACTCCTATTGGCAACGGACGCAAAGCAGAAATGTTTGAAACATTTGCGCCAAATTTTCAGAATATTATTAAAAATTATTTGCAAAACAAAGGTAATCTTTTAGTCAGCGGTGCATATATTGGTACAGATTTGGCAAAAAACGGCACTCGAACAGACAAAAGTTTTCTTGAAAATGTTTTGAAATGCAAATTTGCAGCCGCTCGCGCATCGCTCTCGGGCAAAGTGGAAATTATTCAATCGCCTGTAAAGCAATTTTCTGTTGGAGAAATTGAGTTTTACAACGCACCAAACGCCGAATGTTATTTTGTGGAAAGCCCCGACGCGCTAACGCCCGCAGCAGGCGGGTACACTATTGCCCGTTATACAGACGGAAATATGTCGGCAGCCATTGCTTTTGAAAACAAAAATAATAAAATTTGCGTTTTTGCCTTTCCTTTGGAAACCATTAAAAGTGAAACCGCGCGAAACGCGCTTTTTGAAAAGATTTTGGATTTTTTAAAATAAGAAGAAAAAACGCCTGAAAAATTAATTTCAGGCATTTTCTTTATTGAACTGCAGCGGCTTTTTGTGATGTTTTTTGAGGCGCTTTTTTGCGTTGTTGCTTTTTGTTCGCTTGTTGTTTTTGTCCCTGTTCGTCTTGTACTTTCATACGTTGTTTTACCATCGTGCTGTCGGACTTTTGGAAACGCTCACCGTTATTTTTCATACGCGCTGAACGCTGTTCGGTGAATTTCTTGTAATTCTCGTCTCCAAGAATTTTCCGTAATTCCTGCTGATTTGCCTCCTGCGTTTTTTGCATTTCTTCGCGCCTGTTCTGCTGATTGGCTTGTGCATTTTTCGTCATTTCAGCGCGTTGTTCTTGCTGTTTTTTGAAATACGCGGTAAGGTCAGCAGTTTGCCGCTCACTCAGGTTATAATCCTTTTGCATTTGTGCAGCGCGTTCTTCGGGCGTTTTCATTTTGTGAACCTGATGGTCGCATTTTTGAGGATTTTCTCTTGCAACATTCTGTTCACTTTTTTGAAATTTTTCTCTTTTTACATCTTGCGCTTTTTGCTGAGCAAAAGCCGCTGTACCTACAAAAATCAAAGACATTGTTAAAATAGCTATCTTTTTCATACTTTAAATTTATAAAACAAAATCGGCATATCAATTTTGCGTGTTTTACGTTTGCAAATATGCTTGCTTTTTTATTTTAAATTTGATTGTTTAGACAAATAGCTTGGCAGGTGGTTTAAAAAAAAATTAATGTTTAGTTTTTTTTAACAGAATATTTTATAAAAGTTGCGGGTTTGAGAAATTTTATCCATTATAGCCGATTTAAATTCATTTTCTCAAACTCCGTCTCCTTTGAAAATTATTTCAAAAGTATAAACTAAAATTTTCAAATCCACAAAAAGCGACATATTATCCATATAAATAATGTCATAATTAAGGCGTTCAATCATTTTTTCAATCGTGTCTGAATAACCGATGCGAATAGGTCCCCACGAGGTAAGTCCGGGCTGGATTTTGTAAAGCAAACAATAATAAGGCGCAATGTCGGTAATTTTTTTGATAAAAAATGCTCGTTCAGGGCGCGGACCAACCAAACTCATATCGCCGCGCAAAATATTTAAAAATTGCGGAATTTCGTCAATGCGATATTTTCGTAAAAAATGCCCAATTTGCGTTACACGCTCGTCAGTGGCATTACTCAACTGCGGAACACCGATTTCTGCATTGCTTCGCATAGTTCTGAATTTCATCATTGTAAAAGGAATTCCAGATTTTCCAATTCTTTCCTGACGGAAAAAAACCGTTCCACGCGAATCTATTTTTATTGCAATAGAAATAATAATTATTGGTAAAAGACAGATTATCAAAGCAATGACAGAAAATAAAATATCGAAGAAACGTTTCACGCACACCTGCCAGTCGGACATTGATGGGCGGGTAACGCTCACAAGCGGGCTGAGTTTGGGGTTTTCCATTTTTGCGCTGCCTGTAAGAATTTCGTTCAAACGCGGAGTAAAACTGATGTCAATATTATAGTTAAAAAGTTTGTTAATCAGTGAAAAAAGCGTGAAATCATCAGGATTATCAAGGGCAATAATTATTTTTTCTATTTTATAAGCATCAATTATTGCACCGATTTTGTAAAACGAACCCAGAAGATTTTCTTTTGCATATTTTGGCAAACCATTTGGCGAAATAAAGCCCGAAAACGTGTCTGTTGTAGAAAATTCCAATTCACGGGAAATTTTTTGCGCATTATCGCCAAAACCGATAATCGCAGTATTTGTAGCCCATTTTTTTGTTCTAAAATTGCGTTTTACATACGAAAGAATTGACAAACGTAAAATTAAATTTACAAACAGATTCAAACCCCAAAGTACAAGCAGCGAATAATAATAATATTCGTATGTAACTACCACATCGTCAATCATTATGGCAAAAAATATCACAATAGAAATCACAAACGAAGAGGCAATTGTAGTAAGAACAACCGAAGTGCGCGTAAGATGCAATGGTTGCAAGTAAATACCTGATAACCAATGAAAAAACAGGCAAACAAAAGGATAAACAACGATGCTGGAAATAAAATTGTATTTTGGAATAAAAACGCGAACATTTTCAAACAGAATATTATCATTAACCATTTGCCGAAAATACATAAAAGCCACCCACACCACAATTGCGGCTATAAAATCGGCAATAATATATCTGTATCGAAGTAAGGTTTTTTTCACAATAAATTTATTTTCTAATTATTTGAAATTCAGCATTTTTATTTAGTTTTATTATTGAAGACGGAACATACGGCGCTTTGTCGCTTTGCCTGAATTGTACAACGTAATCAACTGATTTTATAATGTTTTCAGAAACTTCTGCAAAACACGCAGGCGAATTTTCGCCGCTTATGTTTGCCGAAGTAGAAACAATCGGCTTGCCAAAAGTCGCGCAAAGTTTTTGACAAAAATCATCTTTTGGCACTCGAAAACCAACAGAATTATCAGCGGCAACAGTAGATTCTGCCAAGTTACGTGCATCAGGATAAATAATTGTAAGCGGTTTGTCGGCAATTTCAATCAAATCGTAAGCAATTTCGGGAATTTCTTCAACGTAAGCAGAAATTCTCGCCGCGCTGTCGGCAAGCAAAATCAGCGACTTGGAATCGGCGCGTTGCTTGATTTCAAATATTCGGCGCACGGCTTTTTCGTTTGTCGCATCGCAGCCAATACCCCAAATAGTATCTGTGGGGTAAAGAATTGTACCGCCGTTTCTTAAAACGGTAATACACTGCTTTATATCTTCTTCAAAATCAATTCTCAAAACTATTTTTGTAAAAAAATTCAAAATTATAACGAAATTCTTCTGAAAATATTATAATAACAAAACAAAATATTTCTTTTTCGACCAAAAATTAATAAGGCTTGATATTTTCAATTAACAAATGCAACTTTATTATATAAAATTAAAATAATTTTTATACTTTTGCATATAAATTTTTACTAAAAAATATGCGTAGAGTTGTTATTACAGGAATGGGAATTTATTCCTGCATCGGAAAAAATTTGGAAGAAGCGGCAAAATCGCTGTACGAAGGCAGGTCGGGCATTGGCGTTGATGCTCAGCGAAAGGAATACGGCTACCGCTCGCCACTTACAGGAATTGTGGAACGCCCGCAGTTGAAAGGTTTGTTGGACAGGCGTTTGCGTGTCGGTTTGGCAGAAGAAGGCGAATATGCCTATATTGCAACTTTGGAAGCATTGCGCAATGCAAAAATTGATGATAATTTTTTGGATAATAACGAAATAGGAATTTTTTACGGCAATGATTCTTCTGCAAAAGCCGTAATTGAAGCAAACGACATTGCGCAGGCAAAAAAAGACACGATGTTGATAGGTTCAGGAGCGATTTTTCAGTCGATGAACTCCACAATTACAATGAATCTTTCAACAATTTTTCGGATAAAAGGCATAAATATGACCATTTCGGCGGCTTGCGCAAGCGGTTCGCACGCAATAGGTTTGGGTTATTTTTTTATAAAAAACGGTTTGCAAAATATTATTCTTTGCGGCGGCGGACAGGAAACCAATCTTTATTCTATGGGCAGTTTCGATGCTTTAAGCGCATTTTCGATGCGTACAGACGAGCCGACACGAGCTTCGCGTCCTTTCGACCGCGACCGCGACGGACTTGTACCTTCGGGCGGCGCGGCAAGTTTAATTCTCGAAGATTATGAACACGCAATACGGCGCGGGGCAAAAATCTTTGCCGAAGTTGTTGGCTACGGCTTTTCGTCAAATGGAATGCAGATTTCGCAGCCCTCGTCCGAAGGTTGCATCCGCGCAATAGAAATGTCGCTCAAAGATGCGCAACTCAACGCAGCAAATATTGACTACATTAACGCTCACGCTACTTCAACTCCGCAAGGCGATGCAGCCGAAGCGATTGCATTGAACGAAGTCTTTGCCAAGCATAAAACGCCTATAAGTTCTACAAAATCGATGACAGGACACGAATGTTGGATGGCGGGCGCAAGCGAAATTATTTATTCTGTTTTGATGATGCAAAATAATTTTATCGCTCCCAATATTAATTTTGAAAATCCCGACGAATATTCGCAAGCCCTGAACATTGTTGGTCAAACCGTTGAAACAAAGTTAGATACAATTCTTTCAAATTCCTTTGGTTTTGGCGGAACAAACAGTGCGCTGATTGTCAGAAAGATTATTGAAAAATAAACAATGGATAAATTGATAAATAGAAAAAAGATGCAAAGCAAATGATTTTAGAGGGAAAACAAACACAGAATATCGTGCCCGAACCTACTTTGCGGCGGCTGCCTTGGTATTTGGCGTATGCAAAATTGACTTTTGCTCATGGCGAAAAGTCAATTTCTTCTACGCAAATTGCTAAAAATATCGCCCTTGATGCTGCGGCAGTGGCAAAAGACTTATCTTATTTGGACATTTCGGGTAAAACACGGGTTGGTTATGATAATCAGGCGCTTATTGCTGCGCTTGAAAATTTTCTCGGCTTTACAAAAAATCACAGGGCTTATCTTTTTGGAGTTGGGCGGCTTGGCGGCGCGCTTTTACAAGATACAGGATTGCAACAGTATGGAATTGAGATAGTTGCAGGATTTGATGCGAAATACGAACTTGCGGGAACAAGCATAAACCACATTCCGATTCATCATATCGACAAGTTTGACGAATTGATATTGAAATCAAATGTTAGAATTGGAATTTTGACCGTGCCTGTTGAGCAGGCGCAGGAAGTTTCTGATTTATTGGTAGATAAAGGAATTCGCGCTATTTGGAACTTTACGCCTTACCGTATCCGCGTTCCAGAAAAAGTTGTTGTGCAAAATACATCAATTTACGCACATTTGGCTGTGATGTTCAACCGATTGAACTCTTTTGTGTAATAATATTCAACACCACTTCCGCCGCTTTTTCCGATGGAAGTTTATCGGCGGGTTTGAGTTTGGATAATTGCTCTTTTGCCTGCAAAATTTGAGCCTCGCATTTATCTTTATTTTGCAAAAAAGAAAAAACTTCAGGCGAAATTAAATCGGCTCGGCAATTGCGCAAAACAAATTCGGGGATAACAAAATGGTCAGCCAACACATTTATCAGATTGGCGTATTTTGTAACGGCTAAAAATTCTACAATTGCATTTGTCAGCCGATTAAATTTATATGCTATAATATGCGAAGTGCCACAAGCCGCCAATTCAAGCGACACAGTACCAGAAGCCGCAATGGCAAATTCACTTATGCAAAATGCCTCATATCTTGCTTTTTGCCCGACAATTATTTTATAAGGAATTTTAATATTTTTAAAAAATTCGTTTATTTCGTCTTTCATCGTTTCCACCGAAGGAATTAACAGAAATAAATTTGGAATTTTTTCATTCAAGCGTTTTACGCTTTCCACAAACACAGGCGCAAGTTTGCTTACCTCGCTATGACGGCTTCCGGGCAGCACACACAAAACCCGCGAATTTTCGGGAATATTGGCTTGTTCCAAAAACGAATGGCGGTTTTGCCAAGCCGAAGAATGTGAAAAATTTGCAGTAGTTTCTATTACAGGATGCCCTACAAAAGTGCAATCCAAGCCGTATTTTTCAAAATAAGACGGCTCGTAGGGCATAAGCGTCATCAGATGTTCAAGAAGTTTTGCCGCTTTTTTTGCGCGACTTTTTTTCCACGCCCAAACCTGCGGAGCAACATAATGAACTTTGGGAATCTTACAGTTTTTCCTTTTTAATTTTTTTAAAATAGAATTAATAAAACCCCAACTATCAACGGTTACAATCATATCTGGCTGCACTTTTTCGATGTCAGCCAACACTTCTTTTCGGCGGCGCAAAATTATCGGAAGTTTGGGAACAACTTCCATAACACCCATTACTGAAAGGTCTTTGATGTTAAAAAGAGAATTAAATCCTTCGGCTTTCATTGTTTCGCCGCCAATGCCGAAAAATTCGGTTTCGGGGCGTTGTTTGCGTATGGCTTTTATCAGGCGGCTTGCTAAAATATCACCCGACGGCTCGCCTACAATAAGATAAATTTTAAGCCCATCTAAATCTTCTTTCAATGAAAGATTGGGCGACTGAGCGTGCGCTTTTTCATTATTCATTTTTTCAATCTGTGAATTTCCGTTTGATTTTTAATGCAAAAGTATATTAAATAATTCAGAATTTTGCAAAATTTTTTATTTTTATTTGCTAAATCCCCTGCGAGGCTATCTCAAAAGCACAAAAAACTTAACCGCAAGGTACGCAATGGGGTTACGCAAAGTACGCAAAGTGTTGAATTTCAAGAATATATTCTTTGCGACCTTTGCTAAAAAACTTTGTGCCTTTGCGGTAAAAAGACTTTTGAGACAGCCTCGTTGCTTTCGTTCATTATCAGGATTTTTAATTTTTAAGATAAAAAAACCATCTTGCAATTTTAGCAAGATGGTTTTTTTGTTATATTAAATCTTATTTTTTTTTATTTAACTGTAAATTTTTGCATATAATTTTTGCCGTCAATATTTATTTTTGCTAAATAAATCCCAGCCGACAAATTATTGACAGGAATACTGTTAGTTGCATTTGCGGTTAAAACTCTTTGTCCTGCTGCATTAAATATCTCAACTCCGTTTATGGTTTTATCTGTTTTGATAATTAAATTTTTATTTGCAACAAAAACCTTAACATTAATACTGTTAATATTTTCAACGGCAGAGGCATCGCTTATTTCTGTTTTGCTTGCGTTGAGAATTTCGCCCGTTGTTTTGTTGAGCAACAAAGTTATTAATTCGATATTATTTTTATTCAAAATGGTTGTAGGCAATGTTAACGTATAATTGTAACTTGCAGGTTCATTGGCAGTTAATTGTGCAGGTACGCTGCCGTTTGTTCCTTTGAAAGAAGGAAATATTCCGCGCGCTACCTCATTGTAATACATTTGCGCAGCAGGAACAACGCTCGGCAAACTTTCAAAGCCGCCCATTACTCCATTTGAACCGCCTGCAAAGACATTACTCTGGTTATAACCTGAAGTAGTTCCGTGTACATCGTTTTCTATTATTACATACGTCAAATTAGCATTAGCAGAAATGGACATTGAAGAATTTACCGAAGTTGTAATATCCGCTTTGGTTTTGGTTGCATCCTGATAGGTTGCCACAGTGGAAATTGTGTAGATGGAAAGCGAATCAGCAATGTTATAAAAATATTCAAAAACATCTGCACCTGCATCATCTTTAAATTTTCTGTTATATGATGCTGACGGATAACCTGAAAATCCTAAATTACGGTCATAAGACATCTGCTGCATCGGGTCACCGTTGTGAACTGCAATGCCGATAAATCTTTGAGGATATGTGGCATTCATATATTGCATTCCCACAATTCCTCGCGGACACCATTGGCACCATGTACCTGTGCCTTCTTCTACAACAAATTTGCGAGCAGATAATGTATTACTGCTTAGCAATGAGAGATTCAATATATTATCAGAATTGTCTTCATCTGAAATATTCCCATTTAAATTATTTACAGTAATAACCACAGGTATTTGCCCTTCCTGCGGTGTGGAAACCGACAAACTAAAATCATAAGATTCATAATTAGGCAAAGAAATGTCAGAAACAGTTTCAGTTTGCTCAGGAGCATCTCCTATTTGATAATTAATATCAAAGGAATTGATAATGGCAATCCCATTGTTTTTAACTTTTCCCTCAATATTAAAAGTCCTGTTTGGTTTTACCAATATCGTTGAATTGTCATCACGCGAGATTGACAAATTGTATTGAGGCAAATTTTCACCACTTACAACTGCAATAATACTGTTATTGCAACTTGCGCCAAGATCTGCCAAATGACTCCAAGCACTAAAAGTTGTACCGTTGGCAGCATTACTAAAAGATACAAGGTCGCCATTAGGATTTGCAGGTCCGTCGTCAGTGCCAAATGCATTTTGCACAAGTTTTGCCTGATAACCTATATAAATATCATTATTTGCTTCTATGATATAAGGAGTTGTAAGCGGTAAAGCCTTCCATTGCCCAACAGTTAAGGAAGAAACGCTTTGCGTGTAAAAAGGCGCGGAATTAAGGTTGTATGTCAGAAAAATCGACACATTTGATGTATTAGCAACAGCGCCAACCAACACCTGCGAAATGGTTTTCCCTACAAATGGCACCAAATTTTCTTTCGGCAATTTGATTGCTGCCTTAATAATATAATTATTGCCATATCCTCCACAACCAGACAATTCCGTTGAACAGTAACCCAGTTTAATTTGGCCAACATCTGAAATGTTTTCCAATACAAGCGGCGACAACAAGCCGCGATTTTCTACTTTTTGCAATTTTTTTAATTGCAATCGGTCATCGTTCTGTGCATAAGTAATTATACTGCAACAAAACACAGCAATAGTTAAAATAGAATAAAATTTTTTCATATTAAAATAAATTTAAAAATTAATTTTTACAAATCCAGTAAATTGTTTGCGTTTTATCGTTGTAAGCAAGTGTAATTGTTACTTTGGCATAGAAATTTGAATCATAAGCCCTAATTTCAATTAGTGGATCTTGCGGAATATTATTGCTTACTATTTGCGTAAGCATACGGCTTGTACCTGCATTAACAATCAGACAATTGCCGCTTGTTTCTTGCCAGCCGCAAACCTGTACAGCAGTATTTGTGGCACTTGCATCGTTAGCCACAGTAAGTGTAGCCTCAATAGGCGAATAGGTATTTTTAGTAATCCTTATTTGCGGATTAATCAAACCTTCGTCATTTTCTGTGTTGTAGTTAAAGGTTTGTCCGTCTTTTACTTCCTGTCCGTTTACAGTAATGGTAAAATCGCTAATGTTTTCGGGTTGCGGTGGTTCGGGTTTACACGAAACCGCCATAGCAGCAAAACAAATGATTGTTGCTGCAACAAAATAAAAAATTTTGAAATTTTTCATACTTGTCATTTATATTAAAAGTTATTATTTAAAAATAAAAATCCTGCAAAATTACAAAAAATATTTTAATCAACAAATTTGCTAATTTAATGGTTACAAAAACTGCGATAATATTTTTTATTATTTTTTCTTACAAACAACTATCGAATGTCCTTTTCCAATACCGTCTTTAATTTCTTCCACCGTCAAACCCGCAGCCTCAACACAACGAATCATATCTTCACTGTGGTACATTTTGCTGTTTCCGTTGGCTAACGCAGTGAAATAGAGGCTGATTTGCGCCAGAGCGTAGGCGGCGGTTTCAAAACGTTGCCTGTCCCAAAACGTTTCCATAATGTAAAGTTTCGTGTCGCCATTCATTGATTTTGCGGCTCTTGTGAGGATACTTGTAACTTCTTCTTCCGAAAAACAATCCAGAAATTGACTCATCCAAATTGCCTCAAAACCTGTTGGGAATGGCGTTTGCGGGTCGAGCAGGTTGCAACCGTGTCCGAAAATGCGGTTTGCGCCGTTTTTGTCTGCCGTGTGGCGTTTCATCAGTTCAATTTGTTGCGGCAAATCCATAATTGTAACCTGCACGTCGGCGTTATGTTCCACGCAGCGCAATGCCCAGCGTCCTGTATTTCCGCCTACGTCAAGCAAGGTTTTGGGTTTGTTTTCAAACACAATTTGCAATGCTTCGTCAAACGACTGGTCGCTGTAATAATGGTCGAATCCGAACCACGATTTTTGCACTTGTTCGGGCAATTGCGAAAGTCCTTCGTAAATCGTACTCCAATTTCCAAAAACTTTCAATCCTTCGGGTTTGCCGTTCAAAAGGGCTTCTTCCAAATGAAACCAACCGAGGTAATTCACATCGTGGTTAAAATCCATATCCACCTTTACGAGCGGGTCGTTGAGCAAAAACCAGCCTGCTTTTGAACAGGTAAATCTGTCGTCTTGATACAGCACCGTGCCGATGGTCAAAGAGGACTCCAACAAGCATTGACAGGCATATTTCGACAATTTTGTTTTTTCGGTGATTTCGTCGAGCGTCAACCCTTTTTCGGAGTCAATGAGCATTTGCAAAATGCCGAATTTAATCATCAGGCGCGACACCTGAAATACGATTGGACCAAACGAAATTTCGTGCGCCAAACGTTGCGCCTGTAACGCTGATTGCGTCTCTTTTGTGTATTTTTTTTCTAATGCGGGGAATAAGTTCATATAAATTAGGGGTTATTTATTTTTATTCTTTTCCTCAAAATTTTTTAACTCCCGTTTCAATTCATCAAGTAACTGATTTTCTGTTGGTAAATACAGCTGATATTGACTTGTCAAAATTGTTTTATTGTTTTCGGGCAGTGAATATTTTACCAAAGTATTATTTTTTGCGGCGCAAAGCAAGATGCCTATTGTTGGGTTTTCGTCGGGCAATTTTTCCTCTCGGTCGTAATAATTTACATACATTTGCAGCTGACCGATGTCTTTGTGGGTAATTTTCTTCGTTTTTATATCAAACAGCACAAAGCAGCGCAACAGGCGATTGTAAAAAACCAAATCAATGGAAAACTCATCATCTTCGAGCAGAAGCCGCCGCTGCCGAGCAACAAACGAAAACCCGTTGCCGAGTTCCAATAGAAAATTCTGTAAATTATGAATCAAGGCGCTTTCCAAATCCTTTTCATAATAAGCGGCTTTGCGTTCCAAACCAAGAAATTCCAACACCATCGGGTCTTTAATAATTTCAGCCGGATTTTCGGGAATCCGCTCGCGGCGGGCAACCGCCAATACCGATTCCTTGTCGTTACTCAACAACAGACGTTCGTACAAACTCGAATTGATTTGCCGTTCTAATTGTCTGCCTGTCCAAGCATTGTGCAATGCTTCTTGCTCGTAATACTCACGTTTGTCGGGGTCATCTATTTGAATGAGAAGACGATACTGATACCAGTTGAATTGCGTCCGCAGTGCGGTCGCAATTGGAAAAGTACGATAAAATTGGCGCGCACGTTCTAATTGACGTACCGTAAAACCGCTGCCATACTCAGGCTCTAACTGTTTGGCAAGATTTTGCAGCAAAGAACTGCCGTATTCAGCACGTGCTTTGCCCTGCTGTTCTTCTACAACAATACGCTCACCCATACGCCAATACATTATAACACGCTGAAAATCAACACTGCGCACTGCATTGATTTTTGCGGTTTCGATTATACCCTTTATGTCGGATATAAAATCATTATTTAATTGTAATTTATTGGTATTCATAGTTTTACTTCCAAAATTCATAATAATTAAACCACTGTTCCGGATATTGTTTCACAATATTCTCCAATTCTTTGACGTATGTTTTTGCAAGATTTGCGATTTTTTCTTTTTTGTTCGTGGACATATTCAATACACTACCAATTGGCACAACAAAAATTTTATATTTTTTTGCCGACACTTTTATCACAAAAATCGCCAACACCTCCACCTCAAAACTTGCCGCCAACGCAAATGCGCCGACAGGAAAATCGGCTTTGCCACTCAGAAAATCACATTCCACGCTTTTTGCCGAGCCGTGATTGCGGTCGCAAGGCATACTCACGATTTCGCCGTTTTGCAAAGCGGCATTCATAGCAAAAAAATGCGACATGTCGTTCAATACGGGAATAAGATTTATATTGTTGTTATTCAATATTTTGGAACGATTATTTTGTACTGTTTCCGTTTCGCCTGCGTAAATCAGCGCATTGATTTTTTTTGTTGAATTGAGCAAATAACCGCCAATTTCAAAATTTCCAACGTGCGAACCAGCCAGAATAAAACCTTTTTCGCCGTTCGACAAACGTTCGTAGTGCTCATTGCCTATAATCTCTACCTCAAACGCATTTTTCCTGCCTGCAAAAACGGCAAAACGGTCAAGAATAACCTGCCCGAAAAGAAAATGATTTTTGTAAGTTTTAAAAAACGATTTCCACACCGAATAACCGAAATGCCGCCTAAAATAGTGATAAACAGCCAAATATCCTTTTCGAGCAAAAAGCATATAAAACGGCACAATCAACGCCATAAAAGCATAACCCACGCGTAGATTCCACCAACGAAAGAAGAAAATCAACGCGCGTTGCCCCAGCGTTCCGCCGCCTGTGTTGCCTTTCCAAGTGCGATTCATAAACATTATTTCCACAAAAAAGAGGAATTAGTTGCACATTCAAAGTTTCCTTCTTGGGAATTTTGGCGACTATATTTTCGATTGAATATAATCGTAAAACTGCGACAAAGTTTGCACGCCCTGCATTTCTTCTGCTTTGATTTTGAAACCGAAGTTTTTCTCAACAATTACCACAATATCAACAAAATCAAGCGAATCGATGCCCAAATCTGTTTTCAAATTCGCGTCTGGCGCTATTTTGTCCGCATCTATTTCAACTTCATTAATTAAAAAATCATTTACAATTTCTTCTATTTTCTCTCTTGTCATATTTTATAAATATTTGTGTGTCAGTAATTTATTTTAAAAAGAAGCCACAATAATCTGCGGCTTCAAAGATATAATTTTTTTCTTATTTTTAAAAAGAAAAACCTATTGTTGCGCCAATTACAATTAGTGGAAGGGAATAATTTTCAATTCGCGAGCCGTATTTAGCTTTTGTCCAAGTGTAGCCAGCCCCAAAATAAAGAGAATTGAAAATATCAAAAAATCCGCCATCTCCCTGCCAGCCAACAATAAATGCAAGATCGGTACAAGACCTGCTGTTTTTTACAGTAATTTCTGAATCAAATTCATAATCAAAATAAGATGATGATTGGAAATTATAATTTCGGCTGCGAAAAAGCGGCGCAATATAAAATCCGTCCCAATCGTTTAACTGCTTGGGGAAAAAGTGCGGACTGAATTCTACAACCCAACCCGGTTTTACTTTTATGTTTTCAAAGGAGGAATGGTCTGAAAATAATGGAATAAAACTCCAAAAGTCCATAAATGAAATTCCTGCTCCTGCCATAATTGTCAGATAATTATTGAGTTTACGTTCATAGTCAAACACCAAACTTCCACGACCAAGCATTGAATAGTTCCATGTTACAATGTTTTTTTCTTCAACTGAGCGCAAAATTTTTTCTTGAGTAGTGTCATTATTATAAACAATTACGGTTTGCGCAGAAATTTTATATGTTACCGCGAATAGAATTAGAGTTAAAAAAATAAATTTTTTCATATCAAAAATATTTTAATAAATTATTATAAATCAAACTTTAACATATCAATATTTCCTTTTTTATACAACGGCATAATATATTTTCCTTCACCAATTTTTTGACCAAGTAAAGGAATGGGTATTGCTTTCAATGCTTTATCAAGTTTTACATCATCACGTGAAATTTTTCCATTTGCCGAAAGTTTTATTAACGACAAAACACTTTTTTTATAATTATACATATACTTTGCATCTTTGGCATTTTTAATTGTTTTGTCAATATTCTTCTTATTATCCAAAAATGCAAAAACAAATTCATTACCGTTTTGCATTGTCATTGCCGATAAAAAAATATCATTTTTTTGCCTCTGCCGTTTTGGTATATCGTAAAACGCAATATCTTTGCCATCTGCACTTATCGAAATCAGTAAAAGATTATGGAAATAATAATCACGAAATGTTGCGCCTTTCATTCGCGTAATAACAATGAAACGGATTTCGGAAACAATCAGCGTTGAACCATCGGGCTTTGCATAAAAACCAATAATATCAAAGGTGTTGGAAATTCCCTGCCCTTCTTTTACTTCTTTATCTGCATCTTTTGAGTTAAGTTGATTTACCAAATTTGCAGGAAATTGCTTGGTTGCTTGCGAAATAACTTCACGTGTAGTTTCGTCAAGCGATAAATAATAGAATCCGTCAATATCTTTGGTACGTTTTGCCGATGTTTTTATATTGGAATAAAAACCCGAAGCCAAAATACGACTGTTTTTATTATCTATTTTAATGGCAGCATCAAGCATATTTTTTTGCGGCAAAGTCAAGCGATATTCTACAACGTCTTTATTTGTTGAAAGATTTACCGAAACTAATGAAAAGAAATCGTTATCTTCTCCTTTTTGCTGTTGATTTTTTTCCAACTTTACATAAAACAAAAAAAACAAATTGCCTTTATTGGAAATTTGTGATTGCCTGATTACAGCATTTTTATCTTTGAAAGGGAATTGCGCCTCTTTTGTTGCAATTTGTTTCAAATCAGATGTAAAAGACGTTACAATTACAGATTCATCTGCTTTTTTGTCATAAGGCAAATGTTTTATCACAGCAAATTTGGTGCTGTCTTCTGAAATTACGAGTTCAAATTTTCCTGCATTTTTCTTTTTTGAATCGTCAATCTGGTCGATTACTGTAAATTTTCCAATAAAATTACCTTTGTAATCGGCTTGCTGACAAAGCAATAACGTTTTATTGTTCGTTTTCTCAAATGTTTGGAAAAAGTACATTACCTTATCTGCATAAAAATACGCCTGTACAAACTTAAAATTTCCCTGCAAAGTGTTCGTGGTGTTTTTTGCGTTTTTATCAAAAAAAACCGCTTCGTTCGTGCAATTCAGCGATTTATCAAAGGTAAGCAATGAAAATTTTGTCTCTTTGGCATCTATGGTAACAGCAAAAATATTATCGCCAATCTGTGCAGTTTGCAAAATTCCCTGTTTGGACTTGTAAAGTTTACCTACAGTAACTTTGGTTTTTTGTGCCGACAGTTGCAAACAAAACAATGCGGCAAATGCGATAAATATTATTTTTCTCATACAAAATTGAAATTGAATTTATTATTAAACTTTTTATTTTTTCATTTCTCTTTTCGCTGGTTTATAGCCCGCTTTTTCAAAATCCTGCAATTCGGCTGGTTTGCGTAAAGCATTTATTATCAAATATATTCCCCAAATTATTAACGGCAAACTCAAAAGTTGTCCCATATTGATAATCATTGATTTTTCAAAAGTTTCCTGTTGATTTTTTATAAATTCCAGTAAAAAGCGCGTCAGGAAAATTCCTATTAAAAATACACCAAAAATCAATCCTTGCCTGCGGTAACTTTTCCATTTCCAATACATTAGCATACAAACGATAAAAGTTACAAGACAATAAATCATTTCGTAAATTTGCGTAGGGTGAACAGCGGTTGTCGCCCAATCGTAACACGGATTGTCGCCCAAACAATTTCCTTTATCGCCGATAAATTTAAAACCCCAAGGCATTGTGGTTGCTCCGCCGTAAATTTCACTGTTCATCAAATTTCCAAAACGAATTAACATTCCACCGATTGCCACGCCGATTACCAACCTGTCCATTACATAAAGGAACGATTTTTGGGTTATATATTTGTTGTACAGCCACATCCCAATGAGCAATCCAATCGCTCCGCCATGTGAAGCAAGTCCGCCTTCCCAAATTTTTATTATTTCAAAAGGATTTTTATAATAATACCAAAAATCGCCGTCCGCACCGTAGAAAAGGCAATGTCCAAGCCGCGCTCCGATAATCAAACTGACTGCGCCGTACAGAAAAAGTTTGTCGCTCCACAATTGAGGGCGACCTTCGTGCATAAAAATCGTTATAACAATCCAATATGCCGATAATATTGCCAATGCCCAAAGCAATCCGTACCAGCGCACGTGTAAAAATCCGAAATGAAAAATTTCCGGATTAACATTCCAAATTACTGATAGTAACATATTTTAAAAAATTGCGACAAAAATACAATAAATTTCTGAAAAAAACTTAAAAAATTTTTACAACATAAAAAAACTTGCGATTAAATAAGGAATTGCGCCGACAAGAAACCCTATTGCGATGCGAAAAACGTCAAATTTATAAAAGATAAAACACAACAACAGATTTGGGAAAATAGATAAAATAAGTAGTTTGCCAAATACCGCAGACGGAAAAAGTCGGCTTAAAGTTGCGCTTAATCCATCAAAATTCGGATAGCAAGCCATCAAATAGACGACAATAAAAGCAATTGGGAGTAAAATCCCAACTGCAAAACCTATCAAAAACTTGTCGAATTGTTTCATTATTTTACTGCGACAGTTTCAATTTCCACCAACGCGCCCATTGGCAAATCTTTTACAGCAAACGCGCTGCGTGCAGGGCAATCTGTTGTGTAAAATTGCTTATAAACCTCGTTCATTCCTCCAAAATTGGCAATATCCGAGAGAAAAACTGTTGATTTAACAACATTTTCAAAACCGTAGCCAGCTTCGGCGAGGATTGCCGACAAGTTTTTCAACGCCTGTTCTGTTTGCCCAATAATGTTGTCGGCAACAATTTTTCCAGCCGAGGGGTCTATTGGCAATTGCCCCGAAACATAAAGAGTTCC
>JGI20171J14444_1000103_pt1 | contig 28786 bp, 24 predicted proteins | sample TergutNc150P4_FD_14444 | JGI IMG/M metagenome (IMG submission 14444) | reverse complement strand
GGCATTTTCTATGACGGGCAAATTTTTGATGCTTTCAAATTTGCTTGCGATTTGATAAAGTCTGCAAAAAAGTCCGTTGTTCTAATTGACAATTACATTGACGAAAGCGTTTTGCTATTGCTCTCAAAACGAAATGCCAAAGTATCGGCAAAGATTTATACAGCACAGATTTCACAGCAGTTGCAGCTAGACATTCAAAAACACGACTCCCAATATCCACCAATTATTGTAGAGAAATTTTCAAAATCACACGATAGATTTCTGTTAATTGATGATTGTACATATCACATAGGAGCATCGCTGAAAGATTTGGGAAAAAAATGGTTTGCCTTCTCTAAAATGCAAATAAAAACAAGCGATTTGCTGAAAAATATTTGTTGAAATGCTCTACCTTATTTCCTCCAACCCTTTGGCGTAAACCAAAACCGCTCTACCCCAAAAATATTTTCCCAAATGGCGTAGCTAACCATCCAAAAACCCATCTAAATACTGTTTTTGTGAGTGGTATATTGCATTTCATATTTTATGTTTCATATTTTATGTTTTTTACTATATTTAGGGTATGGACACTATGCAATTTTTGCCTAATGTTCATTTTATTTTTTCTGGAAGCAAAAAGCATTTGATGGATGCTATGTTTTCTTCGGCGAACAGGCCATTTTACCAAAGTACGCAAAAAATAATTTTAAAGGAAATAGAAATTGAATCTTACAGAAAATTTGCAATGGCACACATGGTACGTTCAATTGGTTCTCAATTTATTGTTTGCTATGGACAGAACAAATTATTCGGAACAAAACGCAAAAGATGCGATAAATGGAATTTTGCAAGAAGAAAACGCAACATATAAAACCTATTGCGAAATGATAACCAGAGGACAGTTATACTTGCTCAGAGCAATAGCTAAGGAACATAGCGTAAAATCTCCTTATGAATATTCTTTTATGCAGAGACACGGTTTAAAAGCTGCAAGCAGTGTGAAATTAGCACTCAAATCTCTGACGGATAAAACCTTAATATTGAAAGGCGAAAATGGTTATTATTATGTTTATGATAGATTTTTCTCATTGTGGCTCAGGGGTTGAAGGTATAAAGTTGTTTTACCCTAAAAAAATTTCTACATTATCCCCATGCCTAATATAAATGTCTCAGAAATTTGGAAGCAAATTCAAGCTCCGGGTTTTAACCCAGAGCGTGTTGCAGAACTTGTGGAACAGGTAAAACAAATAGCAATTAGTTCAAAAGAACCTGCTGTTGTGAGTTTTGGCACAAGTGGTTGGCGTGGCGAAATAGGTTCTGAATTCACGCTCAGAAATATTCAAGTTGTGGCAAAAGCCATTTTGCAAATTTACAGGCAAGCAGATGCAGCTACTTTTGAAGCACTCGGCGTAAATTCTTTTGAAGAATTGAAATTAAAAGGTATAGTCCTTGGGCACGATAACCGCTTGCTTGGCAAGGAATTTTGCGAGGTAGTTGCAGACCAGTTCACAAAAGCTGGCATAAAGGTTTATTATGGCGGCGAAATGCCAACACCGGAATTCAGTGCGGCAATAGAGCTTTTGGGGGCGGCTTGCTCGGTGAACATAACCCCATCTCATAATCCAAGTCATTACAATGGAATAAAATTCAACCCCGCAGACGGAGGCCCAGCAGGTCCAGAAATCACGGATAAAATTACTCATAATTCAAACGAAATAATGAAAACCCATGTTTGGGAAGAAATTGGCAGCATAAATTGGGAAATAATAGACCCGATTAAAATCTATAAAAAATTCTCAGAAAAACAGGGAACCATAAAATACAACAGAATTCAATCTTTGCTCTCAAAAGAAAGCATAGACTTAGTATGCGACCACGTTCACGGCTCAACAAGAGGCAGGCCTGCCGCACTTTTGAACAACCCCGGATGCCTAACTAGCCTAAGAACCGAAACAGACCCTTTATTTGGCGGCATTGCCCCAGAGCCATCTTCTAAAAACCTCGCTGGTGTAAAACAGGTTTTAAATGCCAGCAAAAGCCACTTTCGCCTAGGAGCAATTTTTGACCCTGACGGCGACCGTATTCGCTTTTACGATGGCACAAGGGAAATAGATATGAACAGTTTTGGCGCAATAGCTTTTCACTATATGGTGACTTGGCGCAAAGAAGAAGGCGTTTTGGCAAAATCTGTTGCAACATCTAATTTTGCAAATATAATAGCGACAAAACTCGGTATTCCTGTGATGGAAACTCCGGTTGGTTTTAAAAACTTTCGCCCTTGGCTAAAGAGAAATGCAAATCCAAAAGCCTTGATAGCCTTTGAGGAATCCGATGGCATAACAGGATTGAACAACACTTTGGAAAAAGACGCTGGCTTTGGGCTTTTGCTTGCTTTGGAAATCATGGCTGTGACGGGCAAAAACCTAGGCGAATACTTAGACCTTTTATATTCAGAATATGGTCGCCTTTATCCTGAACGCTCCGGCTTTGAGGTGGATAAATCTTTGGTTGGCGCTCCACTTATGGATAAAGTTCATAAAATAGCAGAATCTGCAAAACCCGGTACGCAAATTTCCATCGGCAGCAGAAACAAAATAGTCAAGGAACTTATAACCATAGACGGCGTTAAAATAATATTCACAGACGACTCTTGGATGCTAATCCGCCCAAGCGGAACAGAACCAAAGGTTCGCATTTACGCCGAATGTCGCAACTTGGAAGAAAAGGAAGATATGTTTAAAACAGCACAGAAATTATTTTTTAGCTGAAAATCCATAGTGCTTCACACTCTAATATTAGCAGCAGGACTAGGGACAAGGCTTCGCCCTTTAACCGAGCGAATAGCAAAGCCTCTTATTCCCATAGGGGATAACTGCCCGCTTGGGCGGCAAGCCTTGCTTGCAAAAAAAATAGGCTCAGAAAAAATCCACGCAAATGCGCACCACTTGGCAGAGCAAGTACAAAACGCAGCCACAGAACTCGGCATAGATAAGGTTTGGTTTGAGAGAGAAATTTTGGGAACAGGCGGCCCAATCCAAAGAATGTACAGCGAAGGAGAGAGAGGTGAACTCATTGTTTTGAACGGAGACTGCGAACACAATTTAGATATAGAAACATTTTTGAAACAGGCGAGAAACTCAGGAGCCTCTTGCGCACTTCTCGCTATAGACAATCCAGAAGTAAATACGCTCTGCATTAAAGACGGGCATTTAGTTGGCATTGAAAATAGATTTGGAGAAAAAGGCACGGAAAATGCCACATTCACCGGCGTATCTTGGTATTCAGAAAAAGCCTGGGAGCAAGTTGCAGAAAAAGATATAAGAGATTTTTGGGCAAAACTGCTCAAAAAAGGCGAGAATCCTTTTGTGCAAATAGCAAGTAAAAATTCAATTTGGATAGATATCGGTTCCCCAGAAGGCTTGATGAAAGCCGTGTCCAATAAAGATATAGACTCCTTTACCGTAGCTGGCTCCGCAGGTTCTGGAAGAAAATATTACAGAATGTCAAGTGCAGGACATTCTCTGATTTTGCAGCAGTCTTACGAAGGAGACTCAGATTTTGAGCGTTTTGTTCGCTATGGAAAATTGTTCAACACTTTGGAACTCCCAACACCGGAAATTTACGCAGTTGACGAAAAAGAAAAGCGTGTTGTTATGGAAGATTTGGGTTCCGTTAGGCTTTACGATGCAACGCAACCAATGCTCCACTACCCCGCTGTTTTGGAAAAACTGATTGTTTGGCAAGAGGCGAGCGAGCGAGCCTTTTCCCTTGACAACGAACTTGCAAATAGAATTTTTGACGAAAACTATTATCTTTGGGAAACATCTTACTATGCAGAAAACTATTTGCAGGGTCATTTGGGATATACCGAAATCCCAGCGGATTTATCCACATTTTTCAAGGACTTGGCAAAAAAGGCAGTAGCGCAGCCAAAAGTTTTGATGCACAGAGATTTTCAATCGCAAAACATAATGATTCATGGCGAAAATAAAATTACATTCATAGATTTTCAAGGTGCGAGAAATGGTTCAATTTACTATGACGTAGCTTCTCTTTTGTGGGATCCATATATGATGATTCCAGCAGAGACTGTTAAGCAATTATTTGAGCTTTGGTTTAATGCAAATCCGCTTTTGAAAAACGTTTCGTTTGAAAAAGCTTGGGAAGATTTTTTAGTAGCAAGTACTCAAAGGATTATGCAAGCTCTTGGTGCTTATTGTTTTTTGAGCAAGAAAAAAGGGATAAAATCTTTTGAGCAGTATATAGAACCTGGGGCTAGGAGATTGAAAGAGATAGGTAATTTTTAATCTGTTTCTCAATAATTTTTTCCCAAGAAAAATTCTGTTCTATATGTTCCTTTGCACCCCAAACAAGGGATTTTCGCAACTCCTCATTTTCTGAAAGTTCTATTATAGCCTTTGCTATTGCCTCTGGATTTTTTTCTGGAACTAGCAAACCTGTTTTTTTGTCCATCACAACATCTGTAATGCCGCCGACATTGCTTGCGATTACAGGCAAACCGTATTGATTGGCTTCTATCAAAACCACTCCCAAACCCTCTGTATCTCCTCTGGAATCTATAATCGCTGGCAAAATAAAACAGTTGGCATTTTGATATTCCTTTTCAAGGTCTTCTTTTGAAATTTTCCCTAAAAACACAACTTGTTCCGGTGCATCTTTGGCGGCTTGCGTTTTTAGTTTCTCAGTCAAATCTCCACGCCCTGCTATGCGAATTTGAAATTTTGCGCTGTCCAATGATGCAGCCGCTTTAATCAAATATTCTATTCCTTTGCGCTCAATATGGCGACCAACAAAAAGAACTGTAAATTTGCTTTGAGAATCCAATTTATTATTTTTATTTATATCAACACCATCTAAGGTTGTTCCATAGGGCAAAAATTCAATTTTTCTATCATAAATTTCTTTTACCGTTTTGCCCGTAAAAGAACTTATTGCAAAAACCAAATTGGCTTTTTTTATGAATATTTTCAGTATGGGTTTAATCCATTTTTTCTTTTTCGCAAGCAAAAGTTCTGCGCTGTAAAAAGTTAGAACAACTGGTATTTTGCAGAAAAATGCAGCAAAGTATGCCATAAAAGCGTGAGGAAAAGGCCAATGAACGTGTATTATATTTGGCTTTAGCTTCAAACACAAAAATAAAGCTTTAATGGAACCAGAAATAATATATGGAATTGCAAGCAACTGCAATAATGGATTTCTCGCTATTTTAGATGGTGCCCCCTCATCGTGGGTTAAAAATTCCAAACTTGCTGGAGCATATCTGAACCTATAAACAGGAATTCCATCTATGCTGTGATTTTTAAGGCCCTTATATGAGGGAACAAGGAGCATTGGTTCACAATTATTTTTTTTTAATTCCCTCAAAGAAATTCTAAGCCAGGGAACTTCCGAATCCGTATCAAAACGAGGATAAACCGAAGATAAAACGAGAATTTTCATTGTTTTTCAAAAAACTCCTTTGGTGGGTATTCAGCGTAAATTATTCCTTTCCATTTTCTCATATCAAAAAAAGTTTGAGCTTCCATTTCTGTGCAAAATCTGTTCCAAACCGGACTATTCTCACTGTTGCCCATAACCGAATCCACAAACAAAAAACCTATTCCCTCATTTTCACTTAAAAAACCACACAAATCGCAACCTCTCTTTTTTGTTGAAAGAAACTCAAAAAATGCTTTCCAAAATTTCAAACGGTCATCCGCTGAGGGCAATTCATTATTAACAACGCTGAATTTTATCTCAACATAAAAAAATGGAGATTTTTCTAATACTGAGTAAACCAATTCATCGTGTATGCGCCTAGTAAAATATTCCCAAGCGTACACAAAAACTTTGTTTTTGTACTTTCGAAAAACTAAATTTAATTCTTTCGGCAGCATTGCAAAAATATACTTATTTTTTTTTGAGTTTGCTCAATTAAAAAATTCTTCTTTATGCTCTTTCGCAAATTCTCTGGTCTTGGCAATAATCCAAAATTGAAATTCATAGGTTGAAAATGCTCATTCGAGGCAGTTATGGCTTCTATCAATGCCCTAATGCAAGTTCCATTCGGGAGAGGTTCGGGTTCCTTGCCTAGCAAGTGATTTGCCATATTCCAAGCTGCATACCAGCCAGTGGCTATGGCTTCTGTGTAGCCTTCTGCTCCTGTGATTTGCCCTGCGAACCAAATTTTATGTGAATTTAATTTTAAGGTTTTATCTAGAAGTTTTGGGCTTTCTATAAATGTGTTGCGGTGCATACAACCAAGCCTAGCAAACTCGGCGTTTTTCAAAGCTGGAACAAGCCTAAAGATTTCTTTTTGAGAGTTCCATTTGAGCCTAGTTTGAAAGCCCACCATATTGTAAAGTGTTTTTTGCGCATTTTCTGCACGAAGTTGTATAACAGCATAATGCTTGCCAAGCCCAATGGGGCGCATTGGCCCAAAGCGAAGGGTATCTGCCCCGCGCCTAGCCATTTCTTCTATAGGCAAGCAGCCTTCAAACAATTCCCCTTTTTCAAAAGGTTTTTCCTCTACGCTATCTGCCTCTTGCAATCTTTTAACAAACTCCAAATATGTTTCTTTGTCCAACGGGCAGTTTATAAAATCGGCAGAATCACCTTTTCCGTGGCGATTCATGGCATAAGCCAAAGAATGGTCTATGGAATCGCTTTCTATAACTGGTGCTATTGCATCAAAAAAATGCAAAAATTTTTCGCCTGTAATGTTTTTTATTTGTTCTGCAAGAGCTTCACTACAAAGCGGACCCGCAGCCACAAGAGTTGGAACATCGGAATTCAAATCTGTACATTCATTTGGGTGCAAGGTTATTTTTTTGCTATCAGCCATTAAGCGCTCTATTTCTTTGCTAAAAATTTCCCTATCCACGGTTAGAGACTCTCCAGCCGGAACCCTTGCTTTCTCTGCTGCCTGCAAAAGAAAACTGCCGAGCATTTTGAGCTCATTTTTCAAAAGCCCGTGAGCACTTGTGAGCTGAGTTCCCTTAAAACTATTGCTGCAAACTAATTCTGCCAAATTGCTCGTTTTGTGAGCCGGAGTTCTGCCATCCCCTTTTCGCATTTCGTATAAATCTACATTGAACCCTCTACAGGCTAACTGCAAAGCTGCCTCGCACCCAGAGAGCCCTCCGCCGATTACTCTTAATGTATGCACGATTGAGGAATTTCTTGCATGGAATCTTCCCAAAATTTTGCCAAGCAATTGTGCAAAAATTCCTTTGAAAAATGCAATCCATCGTAGTCAACGCCACGAACTATTATGTCTTCTATAAAGCGTTCTGGAACCATTCTGGTTCTATATGAGCGAAGCAAAAGGCGGTAAGCATCTGAATCAAAGGCATTTCTTTCGTTTTCGGTTAGATATGGCATTGAATAATTTGAGCGGGGCGGCCAGTTTTCTATTAACCAATTCATAACCCTGTCTGACTTATTTTTGTCCAAAAAATTGAGCTCGTTTTTCAAGTTTGTCCAAGAAACAGAGCCTATGGTGCTGGGTTTCTTTTTCATAGACTCGCTTTCTATGAACTTCATTGCAACATTGTAAGCGTTTTTTAATGGTACAAGAGTTTTATCCATAACGAGTAATATAGTAAAATTTTGCTCAGTTCTGGAGACAACGAACACTATGCAAGTAGTCCTTACCGTAGTTGATGTAGCCCACGAGCTCGCGGTTGTAGTACATAAACCTGTAGTAGGCGTAGTAGCTATTGCTCTCATTAGAGCTCCACCAATTGCCGTAATCACCAACATAGTTGAAACTGCCATCGGAACTGCCGTAGCCGCCAGGCAGAGCAGTAAAGCCATACTTGTCATCGCCGTTGCCTGATTTTATATTGTAATCGTTCCAACCGCTAGTCGCCTTCAAATACCTGCCTGCGCAAACACCACAACCATTGCTACTCTCAACATAACTTATAAGCTCATCCCAATCGTCATCGCTAGGTATATGCCAACCGCTGGGGCAAATGCCTTGGTGCTTTGCTTTTATTTTCGAAGCGCAGGAACTGGAATTGCAGCTAGGTGGCAATGCCATTGCAGTTGCCCAGTTGTAAAGACGACCATACTTGGTGCAGTTAGCTGGGTCGTTACCGAAGCATACGCTACCGCTCACATCGATGTTGAGGTTCTCTGCCAGCCAATTTTGGCTGCCGATTTGCTTTGTTTTACAAGTTGCTATGCTGTTGCATTTGTTGTTATCACTATCACCGCTAGAGGAAGACATGCCACCACTTGGCTCATTGCCGCCATCATCGTCGCTAGAGCAAGAAAATGTGAATGTTAAGACAAGCCCAATGGCTACTGCGAGCGCGAGTTTTGAGAGTTGTGTTTTCATTATGTTCTCCATGTTTAGGGTTGTACGGCACAAATATAGAAAATTTCCCCTGTCCAAAAATAAATTTGGTAGAGATTTTATAGATGGGCGTTTTTTATTGTTCTGGTAATCAGCATTTACTATATTTCCCTTGTGCAAATCATTCTCCTCATGCTCTTTTTGTTCACCATCTCTTTTGCAGAAGGCAATTTGCTTCGTTTAAGCAGAGACGAATTTATTGAGACTGCCCTGAAAACAGACCCCAGATTCAGGGAAAGCAAAATGTCGCTTTTAGCAAAAGAAGGCAAAATAGAGCAGGTAAAGGCCGGAGCATTGCTCCCTAAATTTGAGCTTTCAATGCTCACAGGGCTTGTACCTGGATTAAAAAAAGGTGTTGATGATAATGGCGAAACCACTAAATTATGGGATTTTACCCAAATGGGACCTTTTTATGGAATGGTGATTCAGGCGGCACAGCCTTTGAATTACGGGCAACTGCAACTCGGATTAAGAGCCACAAAAGCAGATTTTCAACAGAAAAAAATGGAAATTGATGGAAAGGAATATTACAAAAAGGTAGAATTCTTAAGCTACTATTACGGATATTTGCTCGCAATGGAAATGGACAAACTCGCACAAGATGGCTATAAACAATTGCACAAAGCCGCAGACAAAATGGAAGAAGCCCTTGATGACGAAGATGAAGGCGTTTCGCAAATGGATTTGTTGGAGTTAAAAGCTGGATTCTTTGAAATAGACAAAGCTGTTTTGGATGCAAAATCGGGCTTAAAAAAAGCAGGGCTTGCGGCAAAATTTGCCCTTGGACTGCCAGATTCCGTTTCATTTGAGCCACTAGACGAGCAGCTCGCAGCAACAAACGATTTTGTGCCAAGCCTAGATTCTCTAAAAAAATGGGCATACACGCACCATCCAGATATTCGCAGGCTGGCCTTTGGTTTAGAAGCTACAAGTATGCAAATGGAATTAGCTGCTGCAAAACTTGCGCCGGAATTTTTCATAATGGGAGAATTTGAATATGCAAAATCATGGGCAGGAGACCGCACAAGCCTTTCAAAAAATACCTTTGCTCAAGACCCTGTGAACAAACTAAGCGGTGCTTTTGGCATAGGAGTTAGATATAAATTGAACTTTTGGAGCCATTGGGAAAACTACAAGGGAGCACGCACAGATTACCGCATTTTACAGCAAACTCAAAGTTATGCACACAACGGCATTGAATTGCAAATAGAAGAAAAATACGAAGATTTTTTGGTTGCAAAAGGCAAACTGGAAAGCGCAAGAAATTCCCTTAGGGCAACGGAAGGTATGCTAAAGGGGGCAGCACTTCAATACGATATAAATCCCAGCAAAGCCTCTGGGCTTTTGGCAAGCACATACAAAAAAAACCTACTTATGAAAAAGGATTACTATTTTGCAGTCTATGATTACAATATGGCAGTTGCCAAGCTATTTGCGCAAGCTGGTTATTAGCCTGCTGTTTCTTTTTGCCTATCCTAAGGCAACTCCCCAAAATCAGGGTACAATTCCCCTGCCTAATCAAAGTATAACACAAAGCAAAGGTTTAACTGCTGGAATGGGATTTGGCTCTTTAAGCCGAACGGGTTGCAAGAATTTATTGACATGGAATATTCAGGGAAATTATTTTTACAATTCCTTTATATCTTCTGGACCAAGTCTAAAATTTTTAGGAGGAAATTTAGATTCCGATAATAATCTTACAAATCAAAGATATTCGGGAAATGTAAAATTTATGCACATACAAGAAAAATATACTGTATTCGCAGGTCCCGTTCTCTCTTTTGACAATACCAATTTGAGCATTTTAAGAAACGAGTTTTCACATATAGGAGAAACCCGTGAAACTCAAAATGATATTGAATGTAAAGAATTATTTGAAAAAACAGGTTCAAGCATAGGATACATCAGCGGAGTGGGTTTTTTGGTATCACCAAATTTAGGTTTCACATTTGGGCATAGTTCTGACTTGACGTTAACAGGCAGCTATACAGTCTCACTCAGCACATCTATTGCTTATAATTTGCGACAGCATTTTGAAAAACTTATAGAAAACACTAAAAACTCTTGGTTATCTCTTGAATATTTAATTTCCCCAAATCAAAGCAAAAGCAATGTCAACAGTTTTATTCTAGGGATAGTACTGGGGTTTTAATTGCTTTTTTGATTCTCTTGAAATCCAATTTATTCCCCAAAGCCTTGTAGCCACGAATTTCACCAAGTTCTGCCAAATTGTATTCTTTGCCGTCAATTTGTGCAACGGGAATTTCATCGTCAAAAAACAAAACCATTGAGCTATCTGGATTATCTGTTAAAAGCGAAAACTCCACCGTTTGCGGAGCGGTATCTAAATTAAACCTTTTAACGCAGTATTGAGAATTAACGCCGTCAAAATATAAAAGGGTATATATTGTTGAAGGTTCAAAACGCGCAATATAAGATATTTGCTGCCCAACCAAAATGGTATCGCTTGCTTCGTAAATTTTTGCCATTCCGTTTTCTTTAAGCACAAGAAGTTTATCGAACTTGCCAAATTCGCCAAGGCTCTCGCCCTTGTTTGCAATGCTCACAACTCCAGAAAGCTGGTCAAAAAATAATTCCATATCTCCAAGAGTGCTTGTGCCCTTCTTTGATATTTTAACATTTTTAACCCCATATTTGGTTACCATATTTCCAATAGCATCTCTGCCTTTCACAAGAGTTTCAGAAAAATCCACAGGAATTTCCAATCTTGTTCTTGGTCTTGGTTTCAAGAAAACAGTAACGCTTTCTGCCTCTCCATTTGGGTTTGAAGAGAGGTACAATATTTTGGAACCCGGCGCACCTTTGCCCATTGAATACGCTTTTTCCCTGGTTATGCCACCCACATTAAAGCGTTTCACATAAGCCGGCCCGTCTTTGCCTTCTTGATAAATTGCATTGTAAATTCTGCGAGCATCGTCTTTGTTGAATTTTTCCACAAGCAAAATATCTTTGCCTATAAAAGCCTTATCCGAAGGCTTGAACACCTTGAACATTCCATCTTGGCAAAATGCTATTAAATCATCGTATTCCGAAACATCAAATAAATATTCCTCTTTCTTCAACCCAGTACCTACAAATCCCTCTTTGCGATGAACATATAATTTCTGGTTGGATAGGGCAACGTGAATGGCACTGACTTTTCCAAACTCCCCAATCTGTGATTTACGTTCCCTACCCGAACCATACTTTTTGAGCAACCCTTTGAACCACTCCACCGCGTAATCAGTTAGATGTTCTTGGTGGTAAAGAGTTTCTTCAATTTGTCCGTCAATTTCTTTTAACAATTCGTTTGCTTTTTTCTGGTCAAAAAAAGATATTCTGCGTATTGGAATTTCGGCAAGTTTCAAAATATCTTCTGTAACTACTTTACGGCGCAGTTTTTTCACATAAGGCTTTAATCCAGCATCTATCAAGCTTACCATTTCTTCTTTGTCTTTTGCCTTTTTAATAACCTCATACACTTCCTTTTCTATGAAAATTTTTTCCAAACTTAGCAAATGCCAGCGTTCTTGCAAATGATGCATTTTGTTTTTCAATTCCCATTCCAAAAGGGATTTTGTGTGCTGCGTACTCTTCTTCAAAATTTCAGTTGAGCCGAGGAACTGAGGTTTTTCGTCAACTATAACGCAGTTATTTGTGGCAATGGATTTTTCACAGTCAGTAAAAGCGTAAAGAGCATCTATAACAGTTTGCGGGTCGCTACCTGGCTGCAAATGCACAACAAGCTCAACAGAGCCAGATGTGTGGTCGTCAACTTTTTTGATTTTTATTTTGCCTTTTTCATTTGCCTTTGTTATGCTATCTGCAAGGCTTGTGGTTGTGGTTCCAAAAGGAATTTCTTTAATCACAAGGGTCTTGGAATCCAGCTTCTCTATGCGCGCCCTAACTTTAACGCGACCGCCTCTAAGACCATCGTTGTATTGGCTCGCATCTATTATACCGCCCGTTGAAAAATCTGGGTAAATTTCAACTTTTTTGCCTTTCAAGGCTGCAATGCTGGCTTCGCAAAGTTCGCAAAAATTATGAGGCAAAATAGTTGTACTCAAAGCAACAGCAATTCCTTCTGCACCTTGAGCCAGCACCAGAGGGAACTTAACCGGCAAGCAAACAGGTTCTTTGCTACGACCATCGTAGTTTGGAACCCACTCGGTTGTCTCTGCATTAAAAAGCACTTCAAGTGAAAACTTAGAGAGCCTGCCTTCTATATAGCGAGGCGCAGCAGCGGAATCTCCAGTTGTGGGATTTCCCCAATTTCCCTGAGTTTCCAAAAGTAATTTTTTTTGCCCCATATTCACAAGGGCATCTCCAATAGAAGCATCTCCGTGAGGATGATACTGCATAGCCCGACCAACTATATTTGCCACCTTGTGCATCCGCTCATCGCTTTTGTTCATCTCCCAAAGCGTATGCAAAATACGCCGCTGCACAGGTTTTAAACCGTCTTCGTAATAAGGCACGGCACGATCTAAAATAACGTAGCTGGCATAATCCAAAAACCAGTTTTCGTATAAATTTTCTAAATGGTCAGACATTGGGGGGAATATAGTAATTAATGATTAACTCAATGTTTTGGACAAGGGATATGGGATAAGGAACATGAAAATCATATCCCATGTCCCTAGTCCCTTGTCCCAGAGCACTTAAATATGAGTTAATCAGCATTTTCTATATTTCTAATGCACCCTTAGCGGAGGAAAAAATATGGGATTTATAGGCGTACAAGAACTGCTGGTGATACTGCTTATTGTGCTGGTGTTGTTTGGGGCAAAGAAAATTCCCGAATTGGCTAGGGGCTTAGGCATTGGGCTTAAGGAATTCAGAAAGGCTACCAAAGAAATAGAAAACGATAATTCCAAAGAGAGTTCTTCCGTAAGTGACGGAAACGGAAACAACAATAGCAAATAGCGATGATGGCGGCAACAAAGAAATGCCGCTTATAGCCCATATTGCTGAATTGCGCAGTGTACTGATTCGCTCAGGTTTAGCTCTTCTTATTTGTGCCATTCCCTGCGGGTATTATTGGAAACAAATTTTTGATTTAGTTGTATCCCGTACCTTGGAACTATGCAAGCCTTTATCGGTGCGCATAATTTACACCGCTCCAGCAGAATCGGTGATGTTAAGCATAAAAATTGCCATTATATGCGGCCTGATGCTCGCCTCCCCTATCATATTCCAACAGGCTTGGAGTTTTGTGTCGCCAGCTCTATACAAAAAAGAAAAACTTTTGCTGCTTCCAACCGCATTTGCTTCCACAATCTGTTTTTTATCCGGCATAGCATTCAGCTATTACACCTTGCCCTTTGTGCTAAAATTTTTAACAGAATTTGCAACTGGAACGCTTGAACCTTTTTTCAGAGTTGATGAATATTTCGGTTTCTTGATAAAAATATCCTTTTCATTTGGGCTTGCTTTTCAATTGCCTGTGTTAGCTTTTGTATTTTCAAAAATAGGTTTAATTGACCACAAATTTTTGCTGCGCAATTTTCGCTATGCAATAGTGCTGATATTTATTGTAGCCGCAGTCCTCACCCCACCAGATGTTTTTTCTCAAGTGCTGCTCGCCTGCCCTTTGCTATTGCTCTATGCCCTTAGCATACTCATATCTTTTTTCGCGAGGAAAAAACAATGACAAGCGGAATAGGTCTTTCTGAAATTCTTTTGATTTTGGCTGTAATAGTTATCTTCGTTGACTCAAAGCACATACCTGGTCTTATTCGGCAAAGCGTTAAGACTATGGCGCAGTTGCGCGCAGCGGTTAAAAGGTTTATAGATGAAATAAATGCCAAGTAATGGCTACCCTTGCGGTCGTCCCATTTCTAAAACCCAAAATCCGTTATTTCTTTTTCCTCTTTTTTCTCAACCTCAAAAGCACGTGCCTGTTGATGAACTTTGTTCGCTTCCACATATATTGCCCTATTGGGGCGAACGGGGCAAATAAATTCGCAGCCTCCGCAACCAACGCATATACTCGCATCCACAAAAGGAATGGTTAAGCCGTTTTTATACGGAACCATTTTTACAGCTTGAGTTGGGCAATGCTCGGAACACGCACCGCAACTCGTTCCTTTTGTATTCACAACGCAAAGTTCGGGAACAAAAACAACCTTCCCCACTTGCAATTTATGTTTCTGCTCCACTGTTAGCGGAGTCAATGCGTTATTCGGGCACACATTTGTGCATATAGTGCAGTCATAGTTGCAAAACCCTTTTTCAAAATACATAACGGGCATCATCACACCGCGGGCGCCATATTCCGTAAATGCGGGCTTCAATACCTTTGAGGGGCATTTGGATATGCACAAATGGCAAGAGGTACAATGTTTTTGCAAACGCTCTGCGCTAATCGCTCCGGGTGGGCTAATGGCATTTCTCTTGTTTGTTTGCGCAAAAACCGCTGGAGCAGCTATGGCAATGGTTAAGCCTGTCAGTAAAAATTTCCTTTTGCTTTTATCCACCGCGCTTTGCCTTTTTTTGCCCATAGAAAAATATATTGCTTTTTTGTTGCAACTATTCAAACAATTAAAGCAATTAAGGCATTGATTGTAATCCACTGTTTTTGTTTTTGAATCTATGCAAGAGGCTTTGCATTTTTTTTCGCATATACCGCAAGATGCACATTTGTCGCTATTTATTCGGATTTTGAAAAGCGAAAATCTATTGAAAAATCCAAAAAGAGTACCAACGGGGCAAATTGTGTTGCAATAGAGCCTCCCTTTTTTCCAAGCCAGCACACATATAGTTGCCAAAGTTAATAATGCAACCATAAACGAAAAAATATCAAGTATAAATATTTCAACTCTATAAAGAGCATAATTGCCAAAATGGTTAAAAATGTATGCTAATACATTGTTCATAGCCAAATAAATAGGCTTGAATATATGTGTTGCCATTCTGCCGTATGCACTATATGGGTCTAGTAATCCTATTGCTATGGTGAAACCTAAATTAAAAAGCACAAGGAAAATAGCTAATATAGACCAGCGCAATATAGGATTGTTTTTCCTATACTTATAACCTTTTTTCTTGCATACAATATCTTGAAAAACTCCCATTGGGCAAATAAAGGAACAATAAATTCGCCCAAACAACAAGGAACAAACCAAAAGAAAAACCATAACGAGAACATTGCGAGAGAGCCAAGCTGGAATAAACTGAATTTGCCCCAAGATGTGAATTTGGTGTGGCAATATGCCCGCGAAATCCAAAAAATAAAAGGTCAGCAGGCAAAAGATAAAAAGTGATATAATTATTCGTAATTTTTTAAGCATAATTTTTTCATATCACCTCACTGCAATTTTTTTAACTGAACCTCCTTGTCTAAATATATAAATTCCTGCTTTGGTTGGTTTTGAATTGCCTAGAGGTTCGCCTTTGAGAGAGTAATATGTTGGAGAGTGGCTAGTGGCTAGTAGGGAGTGATTGGCTATTGGAGTTGCATCTTCAGAACTAGAGCTTGAACTGCTCCTAGCACCGCTGCTGCTAGATGATACCACACTTGAGCTGCTGGATGAAGAAGAAACTCCAGCTATATTTTTTAATCCTACAACAAGTTGTTGGTCTGCAAAGGCAGGAGGATTGCTCTTGCGGTTGTAGTAATAAATCACTTCGCCATTATCAGGATTCAACTGAATATCCCATAGTACGGGACACATATTGCGTGTGTATATCGCTTCAGCTACTTTCAATGTGTAATTAGTAACCTGTGCCTGAGTTCGCCCACGGCTATCATTCAATTTGGATGCAAAACCGTACTCGCCAATGATTACAGGAATCCCTTTATCCACAAAGTTTGTTTCCATTTTGCTGATTTCTGTGTTCAGGCTATTGATATCCGCTTGGGTTCCCCACGTAGCGAGATACGGTGTCCAATCTCCGTCTTTATCTATATGAGTAAACCCAAAGGGGTCGTAGTAGTGCACAGACACCGCGCAATGTGTGCAACCGGTGGGCAATTTGAACATCGGGTCACTTGTGCGGTCAATGTTTGTGTCGTAACCAGCGATAAGCAGATGGCGATTAGCGTTGTTACCGCCGGAGGCTTGAATTATATCATAAAATTTTTTATTTATGGCGTTCAACAATCCATAAGCCCTTGCCTTACCAGTTGTCCCGTTACTGTACATATCTGTCCATACAGTCTGCCAAACACCTTCCTCATTCATAGATTCAAGTATGAGATAGCCGCTTTTATCTTTAAACTTGGCACTTACTTGTTCCCAAATGCGAGTGTATTTTTTCATGCACTCCGCAGAATCATTGGGGAAGTTGTCTCTTATCCAATTTTGATGGTGAATGTTTACAATAGCATACATACCGTTGCCCAGTACCCAATCGACCACCTCTTCAACGCGGTTCAGCAATGCAGTGCTTATGGTGTATGTACCGCCGGTGGTATTGCCGGTCATTAAATTCGTCCATGACACGGGAATTCGAACCGTTTTAAAACCCGCGCTTTTGTAGCCGTCTATCATAGCTTTGGTAATTGTTGGGCTGCCCCAAGCGGTTTCATAATCATTTACGGTAGTGCCATTAATCCAGTCGCCATTTGATTCAAATGTATTTCCCAGATTGATCCCAAGCCCCATATCCTTTACCACTTGTGCGGTAGTCATATTGAGCGGATTAGTTTGCGCCCATAATGCAACAGATGCAAAAACCAAAATTTTAACAACGTTTCTCATATCACCTCACCGCTATTTTTCTAACTGAACTTCCCTGTTTGACTATATAAACACCGGCTTTTTGCGGTTTTGCATTGCCAAGAGGTTCGCCTTTTAGGGAGTAGTATGTTACGGTGTGGCTAGTAGCTAGTGGCAAGTGGTTAGCTATCGGTGTTATGTCTTCGCTGGAGCTGCTAGGAGTTTCATCACTGCTGGAACTTGATGCTGCAATGGAGGAACTGCTATGACTTGAACTACTGCTTGCTCGGCTACTAGAAGAAGCTACCACGCTTGAACTGCTTGCCGCTATGCTACTGCTGCTCGCTGCTCGGCTGCTGCTGGATGGTGCTGCTGAACTGCTAGAGGGCGTTGAACCGCTTGCTTTAAATATATACTTGCTCACACGGAACTGATTGCTAGAGCCTTTGAACACTAGATATAGATAATCTTTTACGCCAGCGGTCATAGAAATATCACATTCAATATCTTTCCATGTGGTTATGCCGCCTGTCGCTCCGATAGCACAGGTTCCAGCCAAAGTACCAGTATTGCTCCCAGTTCTGATTTCAATTGAACCGCCTGCGGAGGCACTTGCCGCACGCACCACAAATGATGTGGCACCGTTTGCAAAATCCACGCCCTTGAGATTAACCCAGCTTCCATCCGTGATTGAGACGAGCATCACGCATCTATCGCCAGATGTGCCAGCACTAGCAGCGTCGCTGTTGCTTATGGTGCCAGGAGTTTTTCCAGAGCATATTGCTGTTTTTATGTTGCCGGACTGCTTGAACATAGTCGTTGCCAAAACAGTATCGTAAGGGTTAAGGTTTTTTATCTGCGCGGGACCAGCGTCCGTAGCCACTACCTGTTTCATTGTACCATCTGTGTTGTATTCCAATTTGTCCACGCTCACGCTCCTAAACTCACCGCTGCTGACGTTGTTTGTTTTTCTAAGTTTGCGGTCGTGGTAAAAAACGTACCAATTACTTTTGTATTGCACAACTCCAGCGTGGTTATTGCCGCCGCCAGAAGCACTATTTGGCAGCATTGTGCCCTTGAAAGTAAAAGGTCCCATTGGATTTGTGCCTGTCATGTAAGCGATGTCGGCTGAACCGCCGTCAAAGTTTTGGGAATAAGTAAAATAGTATGTGTTATCGCGTTTGTGCATATAAGCGGCTTCAAATGACCTAGTTGAACCAGTAATGGTAGTTGCGCTTCCATTGAGGGAAACCATATCGGCATTAAGTTTTGCCACTCTCAAATTTGAACCAGGTTTGGGATTACCGTCGGCAGGACCGCCGCCAAAATAGACATAGCCCTGTCCATCTGTATCAACAAATCCGGCAGGGTCAAAAAGCCACTCAACGTTGGTGTTCAGCGAGGCGTTTTTGGTGATGAAATTACCTTTAGGATTGGTAAAGGGACCTTCTGGGCGATCGGCAGAAACAGCACCTATGTTTGCACCGCTATTTGGCACATAAAGATAAATCTTGTTGTTTTTCACTGCCGTTCCGGGCGCATAAGCTTGGCTTAACGCGGGCAAATCTCTCCCCACGCTAAATACCTCACCGTGGTCTGTCCAGTTTGCCATATCGTCAGTTGAGATGAGCGTATAAAATTTAATGTTGTAGGTTTTGTTGTCTGTTTGGTTGTTGTTGTCGTAAGAGCAATAAACATAAAGTCTATCGTTCCAAACAAAAGGATTTGGGTCTGCGGTGTATTTTTGACGGAGGAGTGGGTTAGCTGAGAATGCCGTGCCCACAAAAATCATAACCGCAGCTATTGAAAACAACGACTTTTTCATATTCACCTCGTTGTTACAATATACATTTTTTTACCTCGTAATCCCAAGCGCATTATCCAAAAATTTAAGTATCTCTACCGTTTTTGAATCGCTTTCGCCATCAAAGTCCGCATGGCTTCTTCCGCTAACTTTGTTGAATTTCGCCTTGCCCGCAACAAAACTATTGATTTTGGTCACCATTATGTCTGACTGTTGCCAGGGAACCAAATTATCCTTATCGCCATGCATCATATATATGGGCGGCGTATTTGCCGAGATGTGAGTTAACGGATTCTGCTGTTTGAGATATGTTTTCATGGGTTCTTTATTTGCATCGTTTTTCAAGTTGCCACCCAGCATTGCCCCTTCGGGAGATGCATCGTGGTCTAGCATACCTCCGCCATTTGCAGCCTCATGTGTCTCCAACAGCGAAAAATCTGTGAGAGCCGCAGAGCTTGCCGCCGCCTGAACCGCGTGTGAAACTCCGGCATTGCCTAGGTCGGTTATATTATAGCCGTGGTTTGTTGCATTGGAGAGCGCACAGACTATCGCAGTCATGTAAGCACCTGCCGAGAAACCAGATACGGCGAATTTATCGGGGTCAATATGGTATGTGCTGGCGTTGGCTCTTAAATGGCGGATAGCCGCCAAAACATCTTCAACATTTTCGGGGAAAGCCCTTTGACCGCCGCTCCAACCGCTCTGCCCCATAAGGAGGTACCCTACGCTGGCTACAGCGTAACCGTTGCTGTTAGCCCTTTGAACAAGACCATTGTTGTTCTGAGCTAACTGCCAATCACCGCCGCTAAATCCGCCGCCGTGTATATATATTAATAATGGGAAAGGACCGTTGCCAGAAGATGGCAATTTGATGTCGTACCGCTGACGAGTGTGCCTGCGCGAAGCGGTGGGTGCATAATCTACATTAGTCCAAGACCTCGTTGTAACAGGCGTAGATGCCTGACTGCTTGAACTTGCGGTTGCTACGGAACTGCTAGATGCTGCACGGCTACTGGAGCTTGAAGCACGGCTGCTTGAACTTGCGGTTGCTACAGAACCGCTAGATGCTGCACGGCTGCTTGAACTTACTACCGCCACGGAACTGCTAGATGCTGCACGACTGCTTGAACTTGCTTCTACAGAACTACTTGAATCTGCAATTTCGGAGCTACTTGAGCCTGCAACCTCGGAACTGCTTGAGTCTGCAACTTCGGAGCTACTTGAGTCTGTAACCTCGGAACTGCTTGAATCTGTAACCTCAGAACTGCTTGAGCTTGCAACTTCTGAACTGCTTAAAGGATGGCTACTTGAACTTACACCTTGTTGTTCACCAGGCCCCGGTTCGTCTTTTGGTGAATTTGTTGAACAAGTGACTAAAGCCAAGAGCATTGAGAAAAAAAGGAAACAGATGAGACCTTTTTTGAGTTTTTGAGCAGACATAGTATCCTCCGATTTACAGTACTGTCATATAAAAATATAAATGATTTCTTTAAAAAAGCAATAAGTTTTTCAAAAAAATGTAAAATTAATCGAAAAAAATACAAAATAATTCTATTTTTATGGTAATTTCCATAAAAATAGAATTGTAATATGAATCCTTTTAAGGGATTGATTTAGTTTACTGTGGTTGCAAGAAAGTGATAGACAAATTTTTCTATATTTACCTCACTATGGCCCCTCAAAAAAACCTTAAATCGCTGCTCTTTTGCGTTCTTACGCTTGCCACATTTACCTTTGCCGATGATTTAATGCCGGCAGATTCAGTAAAAATTCTGTATAGCCAAGGGCTTGAACACGCCGCCAAAGGCGACTATGACCAAGCTATTGAGCAATATAACGAAGCACTGAGTATTAAACCGGATGATGTCCAGGCCCTGTACAGCCGAGGATTTGCTTATGCCGCCAAAGGTAGCTATGACCTAGCTATTGAGGATTATAATTCAGTTCTCGATTTTAAACCTAATTCACTTGATGCCTTGAACAATCGAGGACGTGCTTATGCCGCCAAAGGTGATTACGACAAAGCTATTGAGGATTTTACCACAGCTATCAAGATTAAACCTAATAACAATAAAACCCTGTACGACCGAGGACTTGCGTATCATAACAAAGGCAACTACGACAAGGCTATTGAAGACTACAACGCTGCTATAAAAATTAAGCCAAGTGACCACGAAGTTCTATACAACAGAGGCAATGCGTATGCCGACAAAGGAAATAATGACAAGGCAATTGAAAACTATACCGCAGCTATTAAAATTAAACCCGATTACATAGAAGCTCTGTACAACAGAGGACTTGCATATAAAAACAAAAACAATTACGACAAGGCAATTGAAAGCTATACCGCAGCTATCAAAATTAAGCCAGAGCACATAGAAGCCCTGTACAACAGAGGGCTTGCATATACAGCCAAAGCCAGCTACGACAAGGCTATTGAAGATTTTACCGCAGTTATCAAAATTAAGCCAGATCACATAGAAGCCCTGTACAACAGAGGGCTTGCATATATAATCAAAAACAACTATGACCAAGCTATTGAAGACTTTACCGCGGCTATAAATATTAAGCCAGATTTCCAAGAAGCCCATTACAACAGAGGACTTGTATATACCGTCAAAGGCAACTATGATAAAGCCATTGAAGACTTTACCTCAGCTATTAAGATTAAACCCGATTATATTGAAGCCCTGTACAACAGAGGGCTTGCGTATAACTACAAAGCCAATTATGACCTAGCTATTGAGGATTACAACGAAGCTATAAAGATTAAACCAAATTACATAGAAGCTCTTTACAGCCGAGGCAATGCTTATGCCGCTACAGGCAACTATGACAAGGCTCTTGAAGACTATGCAGCTATAAAAATTAAGCCTAATGACCACGAAACCTTCTATAACCGAGGGTTTGCCTATCACTACAAGGGCAACTACGACAAGGCTATTGAAGACTATAGCGCTGCTATCAAGATTAAACCTTCTTATCAAGAGGCCCTGCTCAACCGAGGCAATGCGTATGCTGCCAAAGGCAATTACGACAAAGCTCTTGAAGATTATACCGCAATTATCACTATTAAGCCCGAAGACCACCAAGCCCTATATAACCGAGGATTTACACACACCGCCAAAGGCAATTATGACAAGGCTCTTGAAGACTATAATGCAGCTATCAAAATTAAACCGGATTTCCAAGAAGCACTGTACAACCGAGGGCTTGCTTATGCCGCCAAAGGCAGCTATGACAAAGCCATTGAGGATTATAGCGCAGCTATCAAAATTAAGCCCGATTCTCAAGAAGCCCTGTACAGCCGAGGCAATGCTTATGCAGCCAAAGGCAACTATGACAAGGCTATTGAAGACTATAACGCAGCCATCAAAATAAAGCCTGATTTCCAAGAAGCATTGAACAACCGAGGCAATGCTTATGCCGACAAAGGTAGCTACGACAAAGCTATTGAGGATTGGAGTGCAGCTATAAAAATCAAACCCGATGACCACCAAGCCCTGTACAACCGAGGACATGCGTATGCCGATAAAAGCAACCACGACAAGGCTATTGAAGACTTTACCTCAGTTTTAAAAATTAAGCCCGATCACCACCAAGCCCTGTACAGCCGAGGCAATGCGTATGCCGCCACGGGCAACAACGACAAGGCTATTGAAGACTTTACCGCAGTTATAAAAATTAAGCCAGATCACCACCAAGCTCTGTACAGCAGAGGGCTTGCGCATTACAACAAAAGCAACCACGACAAGGCTATTGAAGACTTCACCTCAGTTCTAAAAATTAAGCCCGATCACCACCAAGCCCTGTACAACCGAGGACTTGCGTATTACTACAAAAACATCCTTGATATGTCTGCTGCTCTTATCAAGAATCCCATTGCAAAAATTGCGAACAAAGGCATATACGACAAGGCTATTGAGGACTGGGAATCTGTGTTGAAAATAGACCCAAACAACGCAAGTGCTAAAAAGAGTCTTGAAGGAGTCCGCCAAATCAAAGCAGGGGCAAAGAAATAGAAATTTTACTTGACAAATCTGCAAATTTTTTCTAAATTTACATTTCACTAGGGGTTATAGCTCAGTTGGTAGAGCATCACGCTGGCAGCGTGAGGGTCAGGAGTTCGAATCTCCTTAGCTCCATTTTCTACATTACTATTCAAATGCTTGGTTTAACTCCATTCAAATATTTGCCGCGCCCTATGCAAGCTATATTGCTTGCAAATGCCATTGTCTATTTGCTGTCTTGGATTAGCCTTGGCGATTATATTCTGTGGTATGGAGCCTTTATCCCAAGCCAAGCCCACGAGCTTTGGCGTTTTGTGAGTTATGCCTTTATACATACCGATTTTATGCACATCCTCTTTAATATGCTCATGTTTTGGATGTTCGCAACTGAGGTTTGCAAAAGCCTAGGAGAGAGAAATTTCACCACCCTTTACCTGCTATCTGCCATATTCGCAGGCTTGTTCAGCATACCCTTCTATGCTTTTGGCTTAATGGGAAATCACGCTGTTATAGGGGCATCTGGCGCATTATTTGGTGTAATGGCGGCTTATGCCTTTTTGTTTCCTGAGCAAATTATTTTGATGTTCTTCATAGTTCCAATGAAAATAAAGCACGCTATATGGATATTCATAGCCATAGACCTATTTATGGCAAATAGCTCAGACGGCATTGCCCATTTTGCGCATTTGGGAGGTGTGCTTTCGGGTTATCTATTTATGCTGTTTTGGTCTAAAAGCATTTCTTTGGAATCTTTTTTTGCAAAACCAAAAGGCCCCGAAAGATATTCAAGGGAATTTTTTAAAGAACACGCAAAGCAGGCCCCACCACTGGAAGGCGAGCTGTACAAAGGCAATTCAAGCGCAAAAGAAGAGCGTTTAAACGAAATTTTAGAAAAAATAAACCGCACCGGACTTCAATCGTTAAGCCAAGAAGAAAGAGATTATTTGCAATGGTTTGGAAAACAGAATAAGAAGTGAGTACCGATTTACTATATTTAAGCCTATGGTAAAACTTGAAGAAGATGAAGATTTTGAGGATTACGAGGAACTTGATGAAGAAAAAACCATTTCTCAGCAGGTTTACGATTACAAGTCCCGCCGCATTTTAGTTTGGATTGAAGACAAAGAAAACCAGCCTCAGGTGGAGGAAACTTTGGCTTTTCTTTTGCCCTATGCCACCCTGCGTTATGTAAACAGCGAAGAAAAAGCAACCGAACTTTCCGAAAAAGAGGAATGGGACACTTATGTTGTTGACTTAATGGAAGAAGGTGTATCCATAAGCGAGTTTGTTAAAACGGCAAACAATAATCTGGAAATAATGCTTGTTGCGCTGAACTATTCCCGCCTCAACAGGGATAACGAGCAAAGCGAAATGTACTTTGAGCCAATTCGTAAATTATTTGTTCAAGATAACTTAAACGCTAACCCACCGGAAGGCGAACAGCAGTAGGCAAAAGCTATGGTAAATATATCATTAAATAGAATTACTCTATACGAAAAAAAGGGACAAAGTAATGAAGTTCTGCTAAATGATATTTCTCTAGAGGTAAAAGCAGGTGAATTCATAACGCTAACCGGCCCTATCAACAGCGGAAAATCCCGCATACTCAGGATTGTAGCTGGTTTAACCGAACCTGATTCTGGAAACGTGCTTTTCAACGGAAAACCTTTAAGCGAATTTTCTCCCAAATACGAAAACCTAGCGATGGTGTTTCGCTCCCAAGCTCTTTACCCTCATTTAACCGTGCGAAAAAATCTTGAATTTGGGCTTAAACTAGCCAACATCCCCAAAAGCACAATAAACACAAGAATAGCCGAAATTGAAGATTTGCTGGATATACCGAACATAATGGATTTAAAACCCGATGCCTTGCCTGTTTCAAAAAGACAGCTTGTGGCACTCGCACGTGCTTTTGTGAAACATCCTCAGGTTCTAATTCTAGACGAGCCAATTTCCGAGTTAGATTCTCAATCCAAAATAAAAATACAATCTATAATAAAACGTTTTTGCATAAATTTGCAAGCAACAGTTATGTATGCAACACATAACCCTTCCGAAGCCATGACTCTAAGCAACCGCATAGTTTGCATAAACAAAGGAATAATATTGCAAGTTGGCACAAACTACGAACTTTACAACCAACCTATAAACGAATCTGTAGCTAGATTTATAGGATACCCAGAGATGAATTTCGTTGAATTTGAGACAGTAGAAGAAAACAACCGCATCACTTTAAATTTCATAAATGCTAATTATTTCGTGGACATTCCGCCAAAACTGAAAAATATTCTAAAGCATTATACAAAGGCAAAAATAGGCATTAGAGCTGAACATTTAAAAATTTCCGCCGAAGAAAGCCCATACACAGTTCCTATGATAGTGGAAATGCAAGAATATGCAGGCTCACAATCCATAATTTATGTTTCTAGGGAACATCAGACCTTGGCAATTGAGGTACCGATGAACAAGCGCTATGAACTTGGAGAAACTGTGTACGTTGAACCAGACCAGAACGAAATTCACCTATTCACAAAAGGAAAACTTGTGATATGATGAAATTTTTGGTACCCATTTTGTTGCTTTGCTTTTTTTGCGGATGCAAAGAGAAAGTGCGTTCCGAAAAAATAATACACCTATGGGTTTTCAACAATAGCCCAAACCCACTAGACGATATGAATAAAATTTTAAAAGGTTTTCACGTTGAAAATCCTGGGTTAAAAGTTGAAGTTACCATTTTGGATTGGGGAAGCGGTTTATCAAAATTGAATTTGGCCGCTGCAACTCGCAATGGCCCAGACGTTGCGCAAGTTCCTTCCACCTGGGCTGCATCGCTCACCGATATTGATGCTCTTATGCCTCTAGATTCAATCGCTAACATTTGGGGAAATCCAGAACTATTCATAGTGGGTTCTAGAGAAACTATGAAACCAAAAAATTCAAACAACATAACATCGCTTCCCTGGTTTTTGGATGTACGCCCTTTTTATTATCGCGAAGATGTTTTAAGGGCATTGCATATAGACCCAAATACAATAAGTTCAAGGGAAAAATTCAAGGAAATTTTGCAAAAAATAAAAGAATCAAATATACCTATAAACGATAAAATTGTAAGCCCAATGGAATATCCAGCAAAGAACGATTGGAACATTGTTCATAATTTTGCATCTTGGGTTTTCAGTGCGGGAGGTTCTTTTTTGAACAAAGATTTATCAAAGAGCAATTTGCTAGATAGCAAAACTTTAGATGGCATTTATTTTTACTTGGACTTTGTGAAAAACGGATATAACGATTATTCCAATTTAGATAAAACAACAGCTGGCGTGAACAGCGATTTTGACCAAGGCAAAACCACCTTTATAGGAGAAACAACGCAAAGAGTTCTTTATCTTGAAAACCAAAATCTTTTGCAAGGCTCAAACGCACAGGCTGTGGAATATGGCTGCATAGTTCCACCAACGGCAAAAAAAGACCAACCGGGGAAATACTTTTTGGGTGGCTCAAATTTGGGAATTTTTAAAGCGACAAAAATAAAAAAAGAATCTCTGACCCTTTTGAGATATTTAACAACCCAAAGCGATGTTCAGCTCAAGTTTTCCAAAATGTCTGGTTATTTGCCTGCTCTAGCGGAAACCTATAACCTGCCTTATTTTTCGGAGAATAAAAATCGCAAAATATTCCAAAAAATAGTGGAAAACGGACTCAGCTACCCCGCTGTGCCTTTTTGGAGCTCAATAGAAAACGATGTTTTGGTGAAAAGATTCAACAACATTTTCAACATAATAGCTAGCTCAGAAGGAAAGCAATGGCCACAAAGCAAAATAGAAGATGAGCTTAAAAAAGCAGACAACGACATAAATGTTATTATAGGCAAGGACTTTCAAAAAAGGCATAACAAGAAACAATTATGAAGCGACAGAACAACAGAATAGCACTGTTTTTTGCTTTGCCAACAAGCATCCTGCTCTTGTTTTTTTTAATACTGCCTGTTTTGTGCAACACAATTATAAGCACATTAGACATAGGAAACTCACCGGACTTATGGTCGTTCCATTCTTTTGTATTTTTTGATAATTATTACGATGCCATTATGCAAGATGGTTTTATAAGTGCTGTTAAAAATTCCACAATATATACCATACTAACCACTATATGCGTAAGCCTTGTAGGATTGCTTGCAGCTATTTGTTTAAGAGAGCCTTTTAAGGGAAGAGGAATTGTTATACTCTTAATTATGGTTGCATGGTCTATACCAAGCTATGTGGTTGGAATTTTCTTTGGCTATGTTTTTCAGCAAGACAACAGCCTTATAAATTTTATTCTGTTTGACATATTGAATATAGATACAATTTCGTCTTGGATGGGAGTGGGATGGAGCTATAACCAAGATGGGCAGTTGATACCTCCAAGATGGCTTGACCATAAATATTCCGTGCTAACCGTGGCTATTCCTGCTATATGGCACTACTGGCCATATTCAATGCTTTTGTTTTTGGCAGGTTTAAATTCAATTCACAGCGATATAGACAGAGCCGCAACTATGGACGGAGCAGATAAAATTGATAAATTCTTTTACATAACAGTTCCCATACTTCGTCCGGTTTTGGTAGCTGTGCTAATTCAGAATTTTGTGATAAATATTTACAATTTCAATATTGTTGTGATGATGTTTGGCACTGGAACCATAACTCCAAGCAAAAACGCAGATATGATTATCCCATACATATTCCGCACAGCGTTCCAATATTGGAATTTGGGAATTGGAGCTGCGCTATCTACAATGCTTATGCTAATGGTTGGAATTTCTGTTTTATATTATTACAAAAACTTAAACGGAAACTGATATGCCAAATTATTTCAAACGTATAAATTTCAAACGTGAAAAAATAGCTGTGGCATGGGTTTTGGCGTTAATAAGTTCATTCCCTATATTATTCATAATTTGGCTATCCATATTAAATGCAGAAGACATTCAGAAATCTGTTTTTTTCCCTCAAAAAAGAAACGACAAGGTAACATTTTTTGTGCCAACAGAAAAGGATATTATTGTTGCCACAAATTTGGGATATATACGCGATTTTGAAGGCAAAGAAATTTTAAATATAAATTCGGTTTCAACTGTTTATGCGCAAAGCAAAACAAACCTTTGGGCATTTAGCGCAAATAGGGGTTTAATAGAAATAGATATGAAAGATAAACAAGAAAAAAAATCTTACGACTGGAATTTTTTTAGAAATAGCTACGAAAATTTTGACCAATCTAGATTTTTGGTTTCTGGCGATATTTTGCCAAAACATTTTGCAGAGCTTGCAAATTACTTGAATACCGCTCCAGCACTCCCAAGTGAAAACGAGAACATAACCGTATCGTCTTTGGTTGGATTTAAATTTTTTGAATCTGAAGAAATAATAAACCAACTCAATTGGATTTTAGCAAACGATAAAATTCTTAATTCAATTTTGGATTATTGGGCAAAACGAGAAGACTGGCTTAATCCGCAAATATACAACATGAACAAAAATAAGAATCTCTCCGAAAAAGAAAAACATTTGCTGTTTCGCTTTTGCTTATCGGAGTTGTTTCCAAACGAAATATCACGTGTAAAATATTTTCCCTGGCAAGATTTATGGATTAGCCAAGTTGTAAACTCTGGGCTTGCAATTTTGGCAACCGAAAACAAAGTTGCAATAGGCACTCGTGGCGATTTTTTCCCAGGAGTTGCCATCTTTGACACAGAAACAAAACAAGTGACTTGGATTACAGAAGCAACAGGGCTTCCGAATGCCTCTGTTCAAAACATAGTTAAAATATCAAAACCTGGTACTATTCGAAACGATACTATTTTAGTTGTGCACGATATCGGATTTAGCATTATTCAGCTTGAATCTGGAAAAATAATCCGCAATATTATGTTTGGCGAACATGAATTGCCAGATTTGGCGGGGCAAAATTTATATATCAAAGCTTA
>JGI20171J14444_1000102_pt1 | contig 29104 bp, 19 predicted proteins | sample TergutNc150P4_FD_14444 | JGI IMG/M metagenome (IMG submission 14444) | reverse complement strand
CTCATAAGTTGGCGGGGCTGACTGGTATTCGGTGTTGTGAGATTTTGGGGCTAAAGGGGGAATATGTGTTTGATGACCATATCTATATTTGCGCCCAATACACGGAAAAAATGACCGAACATTATACCCATTTTGACCCTATGGAATTTGGAGATGTCCCGAAAATACAGGCGGCGTTGCTGACTGGTAAACCGAAAGAAATGATAAATGAACGCCCTGCCCTGTCTTTGGTTAAAATGCCGATTGTTGATAAAACCGAAAAGAAAAAAAAAGGCTTCCTAGATTTTTATTCTGACTTTTTGCCCCTGCCGATATGGTGGGGGCTTTTTTTTGCCCTGAACCTTAAAAATTGCACTAAACAACAGTATGAATACCGCCTGACATTGCGGATATTTGTTTTTATGAACCGTAAAAATTACGGCTTTGAAATAATTTTTACTTTTGGTTAATGTGTTTTAGTTATCGTATGGAACGTTGGGATAGATTTCCTCTCTTTTTTATGTTATTATGAGAATAATAATATCATTGACGTATTATTAAAAAAACAGATGTATCCTAAATATAAACTATTACTGATGAGCTTGTGACTATTGAATTCATGCGAAAATATTTTTCTGGAAATATTTTTAAAAACAATACGAGGGAATAACGTAAAAATATTTTGGAAAAGTACAAAGTGTACTAAAATGTGTTTTTAATGTATTATTACCAAAAGGAGGATTGAAGAAAATTAACAATATAATAATCATTGGCAATGGTTTTGATTTAGCGCACGGTTTAAAAACTGGGTATAGAGATTTTATTGATGATTTTAATAAGGAATTTTCAACACTACAGAATAAATTAGAATTATACTTAACAGAACAACAGAATAAACAAGATATTAAGATACTTCCAGAAATTATGGATAAAATACAAACAATAAAGAAAAATCATAACAAAAGTAATTTATTTTTAAATTTTAATTATACAACAAAAACTGAACGTTTATATTTTGATTGTTTTGGTACTGATCCTGATTGTATTCACATACACGGAGAGTTGAATAATAAAAATAATCCTATAATCTTTGGCTATGGAGATGAACTTGATGATGAAAACACATATATTGAATCACAAAATGATAATAGATATCTTGAGTTTAAAAAATCAATTAAGTATTTGGAAACTGGAAATTACCAGAAGTTCTTAAACTTTATAGAATTAGATGAATATCAAGTTTTTATTATGGGACATTCATGTGGTATTTCTGACAGAACTTTACTTAATACATTATTTGAACATAATAATTGTAAATCAATAAAAATCTTCTATTATAAATCTGGAGAATGGGATAACTACAGAGATTTGATAGAAAACATATCAAGACATTTTACTGATAAAAGTTTAATGAGAAAAAAGGTAGTAAAGTTGTACAGAACAACTAAATAGTGAAAGTGAAGTATTTTTATGACAAACAGAGAGTTAATTAGTTTAAATATAGCCAAGCAATTGTTACCAGAATCTTCATATAGTCAAGGATCGTTTTTCGAGATTTATAGAAGTGGAATCAAACAGCTTTTTTTTACTCTTACAGGAAAATCTCTGGACTTTCATTTTACTATGGAAGATGAATTGAATGCATACGCTTTTTCTGTTTTCGAAACCCCTGTAATTTGCATCTCAACTGGTTTATTTACTGGTATTTTTGATTTTACATATAGATTATGTGAAAATCCTTATTTTTTCCCCAAGTTTGGAAATCCTTATAATAGTAAAACATATATACAAGAACGGACAAAACCTGTTATAAATGAAGATAAAATAATTTATTCGACAAGTTTGTTTTACAATCCAGAGAGATTAGGATTTGCGAATATGATTTCAAATTTAGCGGTTTGGTTTATTCTTTTACATGAAATTGGTCATCATATAGAAGGGCATTTATCTTATTTATTTGAAACTCAAAATTTGTCGTTTTTGGCAATGAAAGAAAGTCAAATTAAAACTGTAGAAAGTAAAAAATATTTAGAAAGACAATGTATTGAAATGTTTTCAGATTTTTTTGCTGGAACCAACTTAACAAGCTTTGTCATGCAAAATCAGGGAGAAAATGATCTTTTTGCTGGTTTTGTGGATAATTTAGAAAAAAAGATAACTTTATTAAACGCATCAATGACAATCCTATTCTCGTTTTTAGATGACCTATTTTTTTTGAAGATTCGAATGCTTTGAAATGCCAATGTTATTTACCAACTAAATTTAGGAATACCTTATTTTTAAATAATGTTTATCAATTTTTAAGCAAGAATAAATTTAATATATCACAAGATGATTATCATGTATCTATTCAACTGACACGATCGGGAGTACTGTTAAACATTACAGACACTTTTGGTTCCACTAAAGTAAATATAATTGATTTTCTCGTAACAATAAATAATACAGAAACCTTGATGGAACATTATAATATGATTTTTCTTGCAAGCAATGATTTGAAGAACAAATTACTTAACCATTCTTTAATTGATTTAAATGAAATAATACCGCCAATTCATATATTAAATGGGTTTTTTAGTAATGATAATAATTTTAAGGAAGGAGGATAAAATGGATGCTATAGTTGTTGATTCAAAAAGCATTTATATCGTACCTATTCGTGAAGGCGCGAACGAAGATAATGTTTTAGCGGCTTACATGAAGGTAAGTGGTGAATACTGTCTTAATAACAAAAATGAATTGAATACTTATTGTATAACACCACATTCAACAACGCTTTACTCAATTCGTAAATCAATGACGCCTAATAATCACTATTTAAGTTTTCTTATGAGCGAAGTTGATATTGCAGATTGGTGGGCAAAAGCTTATCCCATCATTGAACAAATAGCCAATGTAACTGGAGCGGCAACTGGTATTGCGGCAATTATATCAGCTCCGTTTGTATTTATTAAGTGGATTCGGAACAAAAGCCAATCGACAAAAGCCAACGAGGAATATGAGTGGATTCAAGGCATCATTCATAACGATAGTTGGAATATTTCTATTTTGTCTGAAAAACTATCAATTCCAGAAGATCAGACAAAAAATCTGTTAAAAGGTTTAGGATACATTTGGGACCCGCATAAATTATTGTATACTGCAACAGAATACACAAAAAAATTGTGCGATCAAAAGCCGGAGATAAATTATTTATGATATTTTTACATTCCTATTTACACAAAAACCGGATAAGCTCATAATAACAGCAAATTTACCTGTTATCCTATAATTTTATACATATTATAATATTACAATTATTTCTTTATAGATTTGCTTTCCAGTTTCTTTACGCCGTATTCGGCGGTAAGAATTTTCATTTGGGAAATGGCTGTTTTGTTTAATGCTATAATTCGCTTTTCTTGCGGAACTCCATCATTGATGAGGTGAGCATTCAGGGACTCAAGGTTTGCAAGGCAGACAAGTTGGGCAATATCCGCATAATCACGTATGTTTCCATCCAGTTTTGGGTTTTGTTTTCGCCAATCAAGGGCTGTCATTCCAAACAAGGCGACATTCAATATATCCGCTTCTTCCGCATATTTGAAACTTGCCTGTTCTTTTGTAATCATTTTTGGGATTAGATTTAATTTTATTGCGTCTGTGTGAATCCGATAGTTAAGTTTTGTCAAATTACGGCGGATGTCCCAACCAAGTTGTTTATATTCCTGTTCTTTAAGTCTTTGAAATTCCTTTATGAGATAAATCTTAAATTCGGCGGAAATCCACATACCAAATTCAAAGGCAATGTCCTTATGTGCGAATGTTCCGCCATAGCGTCCGGCACGAGATTGAATGCCAATAGCGTTAGTTTTTTCACACCACTCTTTTACACTGATACGATAACTATTCAGACCCGATTGGCTTTTAATCCTGTCGAATTCGGCAGGTTTAAAATCGGGGTTGTAGACCCGTTCCCAAATACCTAAAAATTCAATCGTATTACGATTACGCAGCCAGTTGAGAATAAAAAACTCACCGTTCTCAATATTGTGAACCATATCTGTCAGGGAGATATAATCATCGTCATTGATACGGACAACGGATATTTCCGTCCCCAAGACAGTCATTTTTGCCATTTTTTCTCCTAGTCGTTAAAAATTATACCGTAAGTTAGTAGAAATTGCCAATATATAACAATGATCTCTGTATTTCCAGTATATAGCAGAAAAACTGAGAGAAAAGATAAAAATGGGGGATTTTAGGGTATAATGAAAATAGCAGATAAAGAGAGCAAGGCGCAAGGGTGTTAAAACGCCTAACATGGAAATAGACTCCTTCAAGACCTATCCTCTGCGCCTTGTCCTTGCTCTCAACTTAGAAAGTTAACAAGAATGAAAAAAATGTGCCGAACATTTTTAATCATTTGTATTCTTTTTTAAAATTTTCCTTCAACCAACGCGCTACTCCGTCTTTTTCATTTGACATTATTATTCCTGTCGCGTATTTTTTCAGTTCATCAACGGCGTTTTCAACCGCATAACTTTCATCGGATATTTTAAACATTGGTATATCATTTACGGAATCACCAAATGTTATGATTTTATCACATTTTAACTTTTCCTTTAGTGTTAATATTGCGTTCCCTTTAGTTGCTTTTTTTGGCATTATTTCACACCAATATTCTTTTCGATATAATTCTTGCTGTAAGGTACAAGTAAAATTATTTGAGTCTTTGAAATAATTATAAATATCCGTTAATTCTTCCCTCTCACCAATACATGTAAAATAGAATAATTTTCCGCTGTACAATTCTTCTTTTGTTTCAATGGGTCTTAATCGTTTGTCCCCTTTTCTTAAATTTAAGTATCTTTTAATACCGTCATTTTCTTGGCTTTTTATCCAAGAAACTTTTTCTTCGCCATTTATATATCCATATACTAATGGAAAAATCGGGTATTTATTCAATTTGCTTATTATCATTTCTTTTTCTACATCATTAAAATATAAGGAAAATATTTTTTCTTTTGTATATGCGTTTACAATAAATGTTCCGTTATATATAATGACTGGTATATTGGTTGTCAAATCTTTCGTAACAACTGACGCTGATGATAATGATCGGGCGGTTGCATAAGAAAAACACATACCATTATCAATTAGATTATTTATTGTTTCTATAGTATATTCAGACATTTTATCATCGCTTTTGAGTAATGTGCCGTCCAAGTCTGTTACATATAAAATTTTCATAAGTTCTTAAAATATACTATAATCATATGCTTTATATCTTTCCAGTTCCTTTGGAATATTTATTACATCAATAGATTTAAGTAATAAACTACTACCCATAAAAACATCAAGATAATCTACTATCCATTCACGAGAATCGTATCCTTTTAACTCATAGATTTTACTATTAGAGTTATCTTCCCTAATACCAATTTGTTTTGCCATGAATTTATTGAATCCTGAATCTAAAGTTAATATACCATAAGGGCGATATGTTATATCTTCGTAAACTAGTTCAATACAACCTAATCCAGTATTATCTATGACTTTATATTCAGGATATTTTATATTCTTTGTTTTACAGCTTATAAAACAAAGAAAAACTATAATGCTTACTAAAAAAGATATTAATATTTTTTTATTAATTCTTTTTTCCAATTATTTGCTTCTTTTATTTTTTCTATAACAAATTGTTCTTTACTTTTGTGATAATTTGGAACATTATCTATATTGTTTTCCATTGATTTTATTTTTACTTTCTCATATTCTTTTGCTTTTTCAATATTATTATTCATATAATCCCTAAAATTTATTTTATTATTCCATTCATTTCCGTTATATTCCACTAAATGAATAATATGTGTCAATATTCCATTTAGATCACCTATTACAAACATTCTTGATTCCAGTCCGTCTCTTTTTGGACAATATGTTAAACCATTACTTTTCATTTTTTCCATTATTGTATCCAAATTATTAAAGTCTTTAATACCCACAACTAAATCTATAATCGGTTTTGCTTTTATACTTTTTATTGATGTACTTCCGATATGTTCTACATCAACAATTAAATCTCCAAATATATTTTTAAAATATTCAATTGTTTCTTTTGCGTTTTGTTCCCATTCTATTTGATGATCATGTAATTCAACAGTAAAATTATTTAAGCCTATTTTCGTATTTTTATCAACAATCATTTTAAATTAATTCCTTATTCATTACACATGAATTGAATGGCAATTTTCTTTCACCGTCATATAATTTGTCTGTTCTAATTTGTTTATAGTTCATATTTTTATACCACTTGACCAATATTTCATTTATATCAATTACATGTATTTCCGCAATTTCTCCGCCGTTTTCTCTTATTTTATTTTCAATAAATTCCATTAATTTTTTTCCAATTCCTTTATGTCTGTATTCAGGCAATGTTCCTAGCCGTTCTATCATATAGATTTTATCTTTATAAAATGAATAACCCACACAACCAACTATTTTGTTATCTTCTTTATATCCAAACATTTTTAAGCCATTTTTTAATTGGTTTTCAATTATATCCGGTTTCATAAATGCGGGAAATCTCTCCACAGTTTCTTTTGTAAAATTGAATTGTAAGGCAACGGTCATAAATGCCTTGTTCAAAATATCCGTTATTAAATTGCTGTCATATAGTTCCGTTATATTTTCCATGTTATCACCTCAAATGTACTTAAAAGATACTATATTCAATAATTAAATACCTAACATTTTTAATCATTTTCACGAAAATTTAGAAAAAATAATTTTTTTCATCAGGAACATTAAATTTTTAATCAAGTATTCCATTCTTCTTTCAATAATCCTGTTATTATTTCATCTTTTAATTCACCATCAGCCATACAATAATATTTTTTTCTTCTTCTTCCTTCTATTTTATATCCAAGCCTTTCTTGCATTGCTCTGGAGGATTCATTACCTGGTAAAAAGCCGTTTTCGAGTTTTCTCAATCCTAATTCTTCAAATGAAAATCTTATTTTTTCAGCAAATGCCTCTATTCCATATCCATTACCAAAAAAACGTTCATTTAACCATACTCCGCCTCCGGCAGTTCCATGTAATTTATTTATTGAAGAAATGCTAATTCCTCCAATAACTTTTTGATTAGATTTTAATTCTATAGCAAATTCATAGCCATTTATATTGTTTTCCATATCATTTTTCATACAATATTCTATCCACCCTTCTGCATTTTCCTTTAAATATGGAAAGGGTACTAATATAAGCCATTTTGAAACATTGTAATTATTTAATCCCTCAACCAGATCATCTACATCATTTTTCTGCCAATTTCTAAGTATTAATCTATTTGTTTCCAATTTCATATTATAATCCTTTTAATATTTTCTTCTAAGCAATGTGTTGCTTATTTTTACTTAATGCTTTATTTAGTATTTCCATGAAAAACCACCCATATTCATCATTTTTTACTTTAACATATTTATCAAAATCTTCATTCCCATATTTCTCAATTATTTCTTTTTTTATTTTATAATATTTTTGCATTTCTTCTAAATTACTATTTAAATAATCTCTAAATAATATATACCCCTGTAATATTCCTGCATCAGCTTTACAAACATATAAATAATGCTTTATTGTATCTAATATTTGACTATTAATATTACCATTATGTGTAAATATATTTTTATCCATTAAATCTTGTACAAAACTAGATACTTCATTTATACTATTTTTTCTTTTAAAAACTTCTCTGCCGACAAGTCCGCAATCCCCAATATGAAAATATCCAAATTTTTCTTCCAGTTCATTTTTTGTTTTGATAAAACTATTATTATCTTTTACAACTATTACAACATCAATAATAGGTTTACCGCACATTCCTTTTATTGATGTGCTTCCAACATGTTCAATATTAATAAATGAGGATAGATTATTTGATAATTCTTTCTTTATTTTTAAGAAAGATAAAGGCCATTCGTTATCATATTCAACAATCACCATAATTTTCTCCTTTAATTTTCATAAAATATACTTTATTAAAAAAATGAATACATAACATTTTTAATCATCAGTATACCTAATGTGTTAATATTATTTCTTCTTTAGGCTCAAGAATTATCCTGTTCGGAGCGTTAAATCGTTCAGCTATGTTTCTGTCAAATATCATTGGATATCTTGTATGTATCGGTATATTAGTTTTACCGTGAAATATTATTGCCTTTTAGAGTTAATTTTACAAGTGAAAAATAGGGGTAAAATAGCTGTCTTCCGGCGGCATTAAAGAGCCAGTATCGGGCTGGCTGGCTTCCTTCGTACCAAAGGTACGCCACAAGTCCGAAAAGAATAAAGGTAACGGAAGATGTTTAGAAACTGAAGTTTCTAAACATCTTTAATATTTAATTAAAAAAATCAATTTTTTTCATTTCCGGTAAAGCAATTTCACATATTCGCGCCCATAAAGGGTAATAAAACTTTTTTGTGGAGTTGCTTATGAAAATTCTTTTTTTTACGTTGACATTTATGTCATTCATGTTGATTTTTCCGGCCTGCAATGGAAGAAATTCTCAGGGAAGAACGGAATCTACGGAGCCTAAACCGGCATTAACGCTTCGGCAAAATGACGGTGAAATTGATACTTCCATGTATTTAAAATCGCTTGACGAATTTGCCGAGCTTGAAAGATCCGGTACGTGGCTTCAAGGTATGGCTGTAACAGAGTCGGGAATACGTGAAAACGCCGGAGATTATGCGGGCGCAGTTGCCGCAGCGTACAAAGAAATGGCATTAGCGTATGGCCGGGGCTTAATACAGAAAAAAGACGTTGAACAAGGTCTTTTGAATTTGCTTGAAATTGACGCCGGACATGAAGTTAACGCGGCAGCCGGCGCAGTTCTTGCTTTTTTTCGGGAACAATGGGCAGAAGCTTTTGCCGCTCTTGCGCTGCTCTTTGACGAATATGAAGAACCGGATAGTTTCGGAAGATGGATGCTTCTTGTCTGTATGCTGGAAAAGAACAGTGAGGATAGGCGATCCATAGCGGCATATAGGGCAATACGCGCGCGTTATGCGCAATTTCCGGAGTACTGGTACAGGGGAGCAAAGGTTTTTTCGGGAGCTATCGCCGCTGATTATGCCGAAAATTGCATCAATTCATCTTCGCGCGGTCCTTTTGCTGATGAGTGCCGGAAAATTCTTGCAGTTCATATAGGTTTAAAAACAGATGACGGCTTATCAATAAAAACCAAGCGCGAAATTGAAACAATTATTTCCCAGTCGGTAAATGCAGCCAATCCCTCCCTTCTTGACTCGCTTTTACCGTTAATCAATCTTCCGGATAATCCGTACACGGTTTATGCAACAGGAGCGCTCAGGGCGTTAACACAAATTCCTGTTTTCCGTGATTATTTTGGCGCACAGGCTTCCGCTTCATCGGGACGCCTTGCGGAAAGGCTTTCCTACATCTGCCGGGGTTAATATGAAACTTCACTTTATAATCCTTGCCTGTACTGTTACTTTGGCTTTTGTTTCCTGCGCTAAAACGCCGGATACAGAAACAATTCGCCTTTATGTCAGCGCCTCAGAAAGCTATGCTTCTGGAAAATTCCCTGAGACAATAGAAATTCTTTGCAAAGAAAAAAAGTTTGCACCCGCGCTTGTGTTACGCGCAAAAGCCGAATATTTTTCAGGCGATTTTGACAATGCGGAAAAAACCTGCCGCGCGGCAATAAGACGGCGTCCGTCGTCATTTGAAGCAAAATTATTCCTTGCAAGAGTACTTCGTGAAAAAGATGATCTTAAAGGCGCGGTACAGTTAATAGAATCTCTTTTAGCCGATAACCCTCAGGATATCCGCGCTTTGAGGCTTGCCGCAGAGCTTGCGGGTCAAACAGGAAAAAACGATGAAGCATCCGCTTTTCTTGACAGGGCTGCCGAATTTTCCGCAGAAAGCGCAATGGTTCTGCTTGACAGAGCAAGACTTCGCTGGACAGCGGGAAAGGGACGGGAAGCTCTCGAAGATTTAAGCCGCGCAAAGGCAATGCTTCCGTGGGGCACGCCCCTGTTACGTACAATTGTTAATCTGGAAAAAATTATTTCGGAGGTTATGTAATGAAAACTCCTATGTTTAAAAAGGAAAATAAAAATGCGTAAAATTACCCTCTTTTTGTTTTTAACAGCCGCTGTCATATATGGTTATGAAAATGAACAACGTCATCTAACAATTTCAGAAGCTGCGGATTTGGCCGTATCATCTTCCGCTGATTTAAAGTATTCCTATGCCTCGCAGGCTCTTACGGAAGGAGCGTGGAAATGGGGACGGCGTGTATATTTTCCTAGATTTTCCTTTAGCGTTTCGGAAAACGACCGGCTTCAGCAGACAGGCGCGGATTCTTTTATAAAAAATTACGGAATAAGCATGGATCAACTTGTCTTTGACGGCGGAAGAACAATTATGTCGCGTAAACTTGAAAAACTTGAATTGAATCTTTCTTCATCAAAGCTTGAAAGAATGGCGTCTGAAATAGCTGAATCCGCCATAACAGCTTACAGGAATGTGCTTTCATCAAGAGCGATACTTGAAATAAGACTTGCGGCATTAAATGTGCTTTATGAACAGAGAAGAATCCTCAATGAAGAAGTTCAGCTTGGTCTTGCCTTGTCGGTTGATCTTGCAAATGCGGATATTAATATTGCCGATGCAAAACTTAATATTTTCTCGCTTCAGCTTGAGTTATCTGAAATGGAAAGGCAGTTTGCGGAACTTTTAGGGCTGAAAACATTGCCTGAATTAACGGAAAGAGTTGATATTAACAGGTCTGTTCTTATTCCCGCCGCTGTGTTAGCCGAAACTATTGCGAAAGAACGGAACCCCGATCTTGCAGAAGTACGCCATTCGATAATAAAAAAACAGGCGGAATTAAAAATAATTTCAAGATCATGGATACCGAATCTGCGGCTTATAGGAAATTTCGGATTGAGCGGACAGCGTTATCCGCTGACGCGCTTCAACTGGTCTGTGGGAGTTAATATTGAATTTTCTAGTCCGTGGTTTAAAAACAGCATAGGCGCGCAGGCCGGATGGGAACCGCCTTACGATAAAACGGCAATGCTTCAAAATAATTTCAGCCCATTGCCTGATCCGGCTGCGGGTATGAGAAAAGATCAGGCTAAAATTGCGCTTGCTCTGGAACAGGAAAAATACGGCGTCATTACCGATCGAATTGGCAGAGCAGCGGTAAACGCTGTTGAAAAATGCGCAATTGCGGAGAAGAAACGGATTTTAGCTATTGAAGCCGCCGCTCTCGGAAACGAACGGTGCCGTATTGAAGAGTTACGGCTTAACCTTGGTCAGATTACAAGACTGAATCTTATGGAAGTTTTAATCGAACAAACACAAAAAGAAATTGCAGTTATTGAAGCTGCAACTGCCCTTCTGGAAGCTGAACGCGAACTGGAAAGAATTCTTGACTTGAAACCTGGGGATCTTGCTCTGCTGACGCAGCGTACGTTAAATGAAACAATACAAAAAGGGAAAGATTAATGAAAAAAGTCATAATTATTCAACTGGCAGTATTGCTGGTTTTTGCCTGCGCCGGAAATTCTCTGAATGAAAACACTGAAGGAAGAAAAGTTAAGGGAGTATCGGTAACTGTCCGCGAAATACCGGATGAAGTTTCAGGCTTTGGAAGCTTGTCATTTTTAAGCAAGGTGGATATTGCCTCTCCGCAGGAAGCTGTAATTAAAAGGCTGTTTTTCCGCGAGGGAGATTTTGTAAAGCAGGGTGAATTGATAGTTCGGCTTGAAAATCCGCAGATTAATCTTGCTGTTGAAAGAGCTGAAAATAATTATACTCAGGCGCTTGCCGCCTGTAATTTAGCAAACTCAAGGCTTTTAGAAGGGATATTCCAGTCTGAGGCACAGCTTCTTGCGCTTGACAAAGCCGAAGCGGAACTTGTCCTTGCAAAGCGAAAATGGGATGAAAATAACCGTAAGCATAAAAATCAGGAAAAACTTTATGAAGCGGGAGGAATTCACTCAGAGGCGATTCTTGTAAGCCGTTTCAACCTTGACAGCGAATGGGAACAGATTGAGTTATTGGAAAGAGAGCTTGAGATTCGAAGGATTGGCTGCCGTGATCAAGACCTTGTAAAAGCCGGGATTTCTGTTCCTCGTGATGAAGCTGAACGCAAAAACGCGCTTGTTTCACTTATGACATCAAGCCTTAGGGCGGAGCTGAAAGCAGCCGGCGCAAGGCTTGAAGCCGCGGAAAAGGAACTTTCTTCAGCTAAGATTGCTCTTGCGGAACTGACGGTACTGAGTCCCGCTTCCGGTATAATCGGAGCCCGCTATCTTGAAGAAGGAGAGCGGGTTCGTCCGCAGGATAAAATTTTCAGCCTGATTGATACATCATCGTTATACGCAATTTTTCCGGTACGCGAAAAAGACGCTCTGCGGATAGATAAGGGAATGTCTACTTCTGTATTGATAGACGGAACAGGAGAAAGGCTGAACGGTACTGTTGATTTGATTTATCCGCAGGCGGACAGCCAGAGTCTAAGTTTTCTTGTACGGGTTCTTCTGCAGGAGAAAGGTCTTTTGGAAGACGCCAATAGATTAAAACCAGGAATGTTTACGCGTGTTACAGTAATTTTGGGACCTCCAAAAAAGACAAAATTCATACCCGATTCTTCCGTTTTTAACCGGACGAATGCTAATCATTCAAATTCTGACCTTTCAAACGGTAATAAAAATAACGATGAGGGCAGCGTTTTTGTAATTAACGGCAGCAAAGTGACCGAGCGAAAGATTTTTCTCGGTTCCGTAAACGGCGAGGATCGCGAGATTATTTCCGGCTTAAATGCCGGAGAATTAGTCGTTCTGCGTCCCGATACGGACTTGAGGGAGGGAAGCAATGTTACGCTGGTTGAATAATTTTTTCGTAGTATTGTTATGTGTCATAATTTTTATTTCCTGCGGTTTTATTGATTTACGTCCTATAGTTTTTAGCATAGAACCTGATAAACCGGATTCAGTTTTAAGCGATTGCGTCAGCCCTGTGATAATCAAATTTAATACGGAAATGGATAAACAAAACACAGAAAAAATTTTACAGGTAAATTCCGATGTTGGGCTGATGAAGGGAGATTATATCTGGAAAGGAAATAATCTTTACTTTATACCTGTTCCCGGTTGGACAGCGGGAATTAGATACACGCTCAGTTTTTTGGGAACTATACAATCCGTTGACGGAAGGGATTTAAGGGTTGAACGTTTTGTTTCATTTTATGCGGTAAACAAAAACGCTCCGCCGTTACTCGAATGGCATTATCCGACTGACGGAATGTCTGTTGGTACAGGCGACACAGTTTTTGAATTTCACTTTTCACGTTCAATGGACAGGCTTTCGACGGAATTTGCTTTAACAATTGAAGGAACCGGAAATAAAACTTTTGAATGGTCGGATGAAGACAGAAAATTAAAAATTACTGTCGATAAGGCTCTTTCTCCGTGGACTTCCTGCAGATGGAACTTAAGGGATTCTGCCAAAAGTGTTGACGGAGTACCGTTACCCCAGACTTATTCGGGTTATTTCACGACAAATCTGGATCAAACATTACCGTGTGTTGTAAGGGTATTTCCGGTTTTAAATTCAGACGGCAGTTGGTTTCCGACAGGCGCAAGTATTGAAACAGGTTTGGCTTCAAAGCAGGGAATTGCAGTTGAGTTCAATAAGCCTATGGGAGAAAACGTACTGCGTTCAATACGTTTTGACCCTTCTATTTCAGGAAGAACAGAATTTCTTTCGGAAAAAAGCATTGTTTATATTTTTACAAAAGATCCGGAACCTGAAACAATGTATACTCTCATTATTTCTGCGGATACAAGGGACAGCGAAGGATTAAAAATAGGCGCCGATTACAGAGTAAATTTTATACCTGATATTCCGTTATTGAATATTCTTTCTTTTAATAAGGATAATAAAGACAACGGTTTTGACGCTGAAAACGTTACGCCAAATATTATTCTTCCGGTTAGTATAGATTCAGTAACTGGGGAAATATCTTTTTCTATTCGTTTTTCTCTTCCGTTTAGCATACAAGAAAAACAAAATACTGCGCAAAAAATTATACTTACTCCGTTTTTTCCAAAAACGCTTCAGCCTGTAGCTCTTCAGTATGTTAGTTGGATTGGCGATGACCGGCTGATTATGCGCTGGGAAGGTTTAAAAGCCGGAGATACGGAAACGCGGCATTATTACAAACTGACAATTCCTGGCGGCAAAGGCGGAATTAACAACGGTATGGGAATGTATATGAAAGAAGATATGACAATTTATCTGGAGGCTGTAAATGAAAGATAAACTATACGTTTTATTTTTTATAATTATTTCTTTTAATTCGTGTGATATTTTGAGAAGATCACAGTTTGAAATAATATCATGGACTCCGGGCAATGGCTATCACTCAAAACCTGAAGAAATTGCTGTAACGTTAAATTTTTCCCGTGATCCTGACAAGGCAAGCGTAGAAAGGAATTTTTCATTAACAGGAAACGGAAACCGCATAAAAGGAACTTTTCTTTGGAATGGCAGAAAAATGATCTTTACGCCGATCATACCATTGGAAATAAATACAGACTATGTCATTCTAGTCTCCGCCGATGCGCATGATGAAAAAGGCCTTTCTATGGATGAAGCGTTTACCAGCGATTTTACTACAAGACCTGATAATAAGCGCCCGGTCCTGATTTCCTGTTATCCTGAAATGTACTCCAGCGTAAGCGATCCAAGAACGGAAATAAAACTTCTTTTCTCAATTCCTGTTTTATTGAGTACGTTATACGAAAATATTTCTTTTAACCCTTCTATGACAGGCTCATGGAGACTGGAAGACAGCGGAAAATCGGCAATTTTTTCTCCGGCAGAACCATGGACGCAAAACAAGAAATATGAAATTCGTTATACAGCGCTATTAACGGATAAGAACGGAATGAACATAGGAAATGATTTTTTAAGCGTATTCACAGTCGGAACAGATCATGAAGCGCCTTTTCTTTTATATGCCAAACGAATATCAAAAAACGGAGATGCTTTTACGCTTAATGCCGGAGGTTTTATCGGCGCGGCGGAATTATCTGTTGAAAACAATGATTGGGAAAAAGACGACAAGCTTCTGCTTGTTTTTTCAAAACCGGTAGACAGCTTAATGGTAAAAAATTATCTGAATGTTGAAAATGCATCCGGTCTGGTTATGGAAAACTCTTCCCTTATTACAGACGGAAAAGGTTATAGCGCAGAATTTATTTTTAAGTTTGACACTATCCCTGTTTATGGAAGCAGATTTACATTCAGGCTGAAGCCCGGCGTAAAAGATCTGTCAGGCAACGAAAGTAAAGATGAATATGTTTACAGAATATTTGCCGACGGAAAAAAATCAAAACCGCCGGTTTTAAAAGGTTTTAGAATGTCAATGACACCCGGTAAGTCAGCTCAAAATTTTTTTTACGCCGGAACAGATTCGATTTTTAAGTTAATTCCGATTGCAGATGAAAATTATCCTTCAGGTGAAAACGTACAGACATGGATTGAATTTTATTTTGACACTGCGGAAGGAACTTACGGGGAAAAAGCATCAATAGATGTATTTTCATTAATGGAACTTTTCCGTATAGAAACAAGTAATAATGTAATTACTTTTTATCCCCGTCAGGTAAAAACATCCAATTTTTCAGTTTCTGCGCCGCATACTGAGTGGGAATCTTTTGTAAGACTGGAAATTGCGGGTAACATTGTCAATTCAACAAATTACGGAATTATTATTTTTCATATAGGCGCCGGACTAAAAGACAGTTTTGGCAATAAAAATGAAAACCCGCAGAAGATTTCACTTGTAAAGTAGGATTTTTATGAGAGGATTGATAAATCTTTTTGTGCGCCGTCCTGTAACTGTTGTTATGATTCTGGCGGCGTTAATAATAGCGGCAGTATTCTCACTCTTTATTACGCCTGTCAACAGACTGCCTGATTTTTCAGTACCAAGAGTTACAGTTGAGACTATTTATCCCGGAATGGCAGCTAATGAGATTAGAATGCTTGTAACTATTCCGCTTGAAGACGGACTTTCGCCGGTTAAGGGACTTGAAAAAATGAAAAGTATCTCCAGAGATAGCCGTTCTATTATCAGCATGGATTTTCGATGGGGTACTGATCCTATGGCAGCTTCTGTTCTTGTCCGTGAAGCGGTTGACGCCGTTTATCCCGCTCTTCCGGAAGGCGTGCGTAAACCGTCTGTTACATCGGGCGATACTGCAAACGAACCGCATGCTGTAATTGCCGTGAGTTCACGCAATGGAAACGCTGAATTTGCGCGTAACCTTGCGGAATACGAGCTGCGCGCGCGGCTGAGAAGAATAGACGGAGTAGGTTCTATTGTTCTTATCGGCGGAGAAATTATGGAAGAGAGGCTTATTCTTGATACGCCGCGTATAGCCGCTCTTGGCTTTGCGCCGCAGGAGTTTGCGGGACTTCTTGCGCAGGAGACGTCTGATGTTCCGGCCGGAAATGCCCGCGAAGGCAGCATGGAACTTGTTATTATCAGTTCGGGAAGACCGGATTCAGCCGATTCTCTGTCGCAGGTTGTTCTTCCTGCTGCAAAAGGAACATTGACAGTAAGTGATGCAGGACGGCTCAAATCATCTGCCGCTCGGTCGGAAAGTGTATTTGTTTATAACGGAAAAGAAGCCGCAGCATTGGAAATTTTCCGGAGGTCAGGCTCTGATCCGCTGCGGCTGTCAAGAGAAATCAAAAAAACCGTCGATGAAGCAAATATCCTCTTTTCACGTGATGCGCAAATAGAGATTGTCAGCGATGCCGCCCCATCCCTGATCAGAGGAATAACCGGTCTGTTAATCTCTGCGGCTATCGGCGCTGCGGCAGTTATACTGATATTACTGCTTTTTATCCGTCGTCTGAAATACAGCCTGCTTGCTTCACTTTCGATTCCTGTTTCAGCCGCAGCGGGTATTTGCGCGCTTTCAGTTACGGGAAGATCTCTTAATAGTATGAGTCTTAGCGGGCTTGCCATGGGCATAGGTCTTGTTTCCGATACAAGCGTAATTGTTCTTGACTTGCTTCATCAGGCATTTGGAAAAACAGAATCTGTTCCTCTTGCGGAAGAAATCGGAAACAAAGCTTTTTCGATTGCAGGCTCAAGCATTGCTTCTACGCTTACAACTTCGCTGGTTTTTTTGCCGATAATAATGCTTCCGGGTCCTTTGGGAAGCCTGTTTGGCGACATTGCCGTTGCTCTTGTTACATCAGTAGCGGCAGGGTGGTTTTATGCGCAATTTTGTCTTCCTTCGCTTTACCGGATTGTACCTGCGTTTAATGTTAAGATACCTGCCGTTTTTAAAGATGGCAGCCTTAAAAAAAATTACGGACGTTTTCTTTTATTTTTGCTTCGGCGTCCCGGCAAAATTTTCATTATTGTTTTATTCTCGGTAATCGCCGGAATATTCATGATGTTAACAAGACCGGTGGTTTTTATTAATACGGATGAAGCTGAAGAAGTCTGGGTCTCAATGGTTTATCCCTCCGGAACCGTGCTTGAGACAGTGGGCGTTACGGAAAAGGAAATATCTTTATTTGTTTCAGGGCTGCCGTCTGTAAAAACAGTTTTTGGAAGAGCAGGCGCAGAAGAAGAAGACATTTTCCGCAGGGCAGACATTGATTATTCAAGGGAAGAATTTATTCTTCGTTGCGTGCTGAAAAAAGGAACTAAACCGGAAAAAGCGTTAGCGGAAATTAAAGCTGCAATAGTTTCTAAAGAAGATTACCGCCGAATTCCGTTATCTGTATATTTTCCGAAAGACAGGACAGAAGTTTTGCTCGGACTGTCAACAGATCGTACTTTTGTAATAAAAGGAAATGACAGGGAAGAGCTGTTTGAACGGACGGAGATACTTCAAGACATATTGAATACAGCTTCAATTGATGCAAGTTTTAGGCCGCAGGGAAAGAGGCCGGAACTAAGACTGTATCCTGACAGGGAAGCCGCCGCCTACCTTTCAATATCCGCCGCGCAAATAGCGGAAACCTTGTATGTACTTAACGAAGGAATTGTAGCGACACGGCTTGAAATTAAAGGCAAGCCGCTTGATGTGCGCGTAACGGGACAAAACAATAATTACGGCGATATTATTCAACAGCTTGAGCAAATCCCTATTAAAACATCACAGGGTAAAACTGTGTATCTTGGCTCTCTTGGCAGAATAGAGCGAATGGAGGCAGAAGCGGCTCTTGCGCGGCTTGACAGATCTGATGTTATTTATACGGACATTTCAGCCGTTAAGAATAACTCTAAAGTGTTAAGCCGAATTGCGGCGGAATTTTCTTGGTTTTCAATGGCAGATGAATCTGCTTTCGGCCGTTACAGGAATTTAATAGTTCTTTATGTCATTCTTGTACTGATATTGCTTTACATGACAATGGGCGCTCAATTTGAATCGTTTCTGCTTCCGTTGATTCTCATGATGAGTATTCCTTTTTCTCTGGCCGGCGCGGGTTTTGTCCTTTTGATTACAGGAACAAAAATTGATTCTAACGCTGTGCTTGGGTTAACCGCTCTTTTCGGCCTTGTTGTGAATAACAGTCTCATTCTTTTTGAAGTCAGTGAACAGAAAATTGACAGTGGTTTTGATACCGCTGCTGCGGTTTTTTGCGGAGCTTCCGAGCGCTTTCAGGCAATATTAATCACAACAGCTACAACTGTTTTTGCACTTTTACCGCTTGTAGTAAGTCCGCTGGGAAACTCGCAAAAATCAATGGCGGCAGTAATGCTTGGAGGACTTGCCGCGTCGACATTACTCAGTCTGTTTGCAATTCCTCCTGTTCTTATCAGGTTTTTTAAATGGAAACTTTACAGCGGGGAAAGAAAATGAAAAATTTGAATTCTTGGCTGGAAAGGAAAAAAGCCGCTCTTTGCATACTTGCGGGAATCTGCTCAGTATCGTTATTCGTAATTATCAATTCAAGTGAAAAAATAAAAAATAGTTCAGGAGGTTCTTATGTAGTTAAAATCAGGCACTACGGCATTGACGCTGCCGAAATGGAACGAAGCATTACAATACCGTTGGAAGACGCGCTTTTTGCCATTCCCGGAGTAATGTCTGTGCAAAGTTCAAGCGAAAACAATCTTTCAAATGTTTTTATCCGCTTCAAAAATGAAAGAAAGGGACGTTACGAAGCTGTTCGCGATGCTGCGCAAAGAGTGTATGAAACGCTTCCGTCATCTGTGCAAAGACCGGAAATCATAAGCTCGAATAATTCGAGGATACCGGTATGGTCTGCCGCTGTTTATTCGGGGAATTCAGTTTCTACGGCGCAGATGCTTGAAAAAGTTGTAAAGCCTCGTCTTGAAAGTCTTGAGGGCGCGGGAGAAGTCATTGTTTCAGGAGCAGGCTTAAAAGAAATTTTTATTATTCTTGATCAGGAGAAACTAAGCCTTCTTGGGTTACAGCCGTCTGCGGCAGCCGCCGCTCTTGGAATGAATGATGCAATTTTTCCTGGCGGATCAATAATACATCAAAACAGAGAAATTTTCATAACAGTAGACGGCAGATTTGGCATAACAGATTCACAGATAGACATATCTTCTCTTGAGCGGGTTCTTGTTCCTTTCGGAGACGGAAAATCTGTCGAACTTTCTGAAATTGCCGTGATTACCGAACAGGAACGCACACCGGATATTCTTTCGCGCCTGAATGGCAGGAAGACGGCGGGTATAGCAATTATGGGACGGCACGAAACCGATTTACGCAGACTTTCTTTAGATATAAAGAAGGAATTGTCCGCGCTGGCGAAAGATCGAACTTTGCCTCTGGAGTTTACGGTGTTATCCGACATTGGCGCGGAAGAAACAGCCGCTTTCCGTTCAGTCGTTAACGCGGCGCTGACAGGCGCAGTAATGGTGGCTGTTATCAGTTTTCTGCTCAAAAGTAAAAATAACGCAAATTTTTCAGGTTTATTCTGCGCTTTGGCAATTCCGTTTATTTGTCTGGTGTCGGCTGCAATTTTATCAATATCCGGCTTTACGATAAACCGCTTAATGCTGGCGGGAATAGCGGCGGGAATCGGCTCGGCAGTCGACGCTGTAATTCTCTGTTCGGAAAAACTGCGCAAATGCCGAAATTACACGGATTCTTTACTTGCTTTGCAAGAAATAAAAGGTCCCTTGATTGCGGGAGCCGCTACTACAGTCGCCGCTCTTATCCCTCTTATGGCAATTGAAGACAGCGGAGCAGGAATAATCGCCGTTTCAATTGCGGTAGTTACATTAACAGCCCTTTTAATGAGTCTGTCTTTATTGCCTCCGTTGCTTCTTTGGGAAAACAAAGGCTTTATAACAGATAACTTAATAAAATTACCGCGCGTTTTTAAACTTATACAACGGCGGATATTACGTTTTCTTTGCAGAGTTCTTGCTGTTAATGCAAAGTTCTGCATTTGTTATCCGCTAATAATTTTGTCTGTAAGTCTTGCGCTTACAGTTTTAGCAATACTTGCGTTGTTTGCAAAAGGTGCGGATATAGCTGGTTATGCTTCGGAAAATTCTGTATATGCACAGGTTGAATTTGAAGGAGGCTTGCTTATCGAAGAAACAGACCTTCTGCTTGCCGCTTACGGTGAAAAACTTGCGGGTAACGCAGGTATTACAAATGTAGAAACAGGGGCGAGGACAGGTTCAGGTTCCCTTCTTGTTTCATTTGATCCAAAGCAAACAAAGGCGCATCTTGTAAGAGATTTGGCAAAACAAATCTCAATTCCCGGCGGTTTTGTGTTCTTCCATGAAAATTCATTAAAAGACCGTTACTGGGAAATAAAAATTTTCGGCGATGAAGACAAAAAATGCAGAGAACTTGCCGAAGAACTTGCGTTTATTTGCGCGGGTCATCCCATAATCCGCGAGAGAGTGCTTAATTTTAAGCAGGGCAGCCGCAAAATTGTTTTTCTGCCTGACAGGGAACTTTTTGCGGAATCCGGAATTACTTTTTCAAATGCCGCTTCCATGTTAAGGCTTGGAGTTTATGGGCCTGTTGCGTATAAAAGAATGGGCGCGGACGGTGAAACCGATGTAAGAATTTTAACCGGCGGCAGTAATTTATTAGATTACGGAATAGGGAATGTTTTGCGTCAATCAAAAGAAGGGGCGCTTGGCATACTTGTTTCTGCGGGAGAAGGAGAAACAGTTTCATCTTTGCATATTGATTCGCTTATGCAGATAAAGGAAGAAACAGAGCCTTCCAGCATAAGAAGGGATGACCGGCGCAGAACTGCTTCAATAACAATTACAACAAAACCAATGGATCCGCGGCGTGTGAAAGAAATGCTGTCCGGTTTGATTGAAAAACTCAATTTGCCTCCGGGCTATTCCGTTGAATTTGATCCCGAAGCAATTCGTCAGGCGCAGGCTTTATCATCAACCGTGATTTCGCTTGTTTTGGCTGTTATTTTCTGCTACATGATTATCGCTTCAATAAATGATTCTTTTACGATCCCGTTAATTGTGTTATCTGCAATTCCGCCTTCGCTTTCGCTTCCCGCGCTTTGTCTTGTTTTGTCTGGAAGCGCATATAATTCGGCTGTCGCCTGTGCGTTTATTGCGGTAAGCGGAATGACAGTTAACGCAGCAGTCCTTTGCGCAGACGGACTACGCTCAAAAATGCATAACGAAAAGACAGCTTTAGGTATTTATACGGCGCTAAGGCGAAAAATGCCCGCGCTTCTGGCTACTGCCGGCACTACAGTCGCGGGTGCAATACCCTTCCTTTTTCTAAAGGAGGGAGCGAACATTTTAATACGGACATTGTCTTTGACAGGAGCTTTGGGAGTTACATGTTCCTGCCTTTGTTCAATAACCGTAATTCCGTCGCTTTTTATCATTTCAAGAAAAAATTTATACAAAAAAAACAATCCCGCTTGTGCGGGATATAAATCCTGATTTGGAAGTAAATATGAAAAATAAAATATTTAATAAATCAATTTCTGTTTTTCTGACATTTGTTTTTATTTTTGGATTAATTCCATCAATAATTTTTGCACAACCGGATAATCAACTGTCCGCCGATGTTAAAGGTTTTAACAAATCGGTCTTTGAAAGTCACTTCAGCAGAGCGGACAGGGAAATAAACCCCGAACGCTGGCTGTTTGAAGCAAAATTAGGGGTCACACAGGCGCTTTATGCATGGGAAATGGTTGCCTGCAGTCTGTATGAAAATACTCTGCTTTTTGAAGAAGATAAAAATAAAATTGAAAAATGGAGTAACGAAGAACTTGAATCTCGTTTTATGAAATGGCTGACCGGAAGATTCTTTGGCGAGGCTGCAGAAAAATCATTTATTGAAATTTCTACAATGTTTGGGGAAACACAAAAGAATTATTCATGGCATCTTGATGACGAAGGAAATATCATTTTTGATGAAAAAACAGGCGATCCTCTGATAATTCGTCCGGGCGACGACAGGGAATTTTCGCGTGATTTGCTTATGTGGCGTAATGAAGCTGATACTCATGTTCAAACAAATATGGTTTCCTTTGATGCAGTTATGGCCGGTCTGTACACCGAGCTTTTGGCGTATATTCCCGAAGAATTTCGCGAAAAAATAAGCGCTGTTATAGGTGAAACAGGCGAAAACATAAGCGGAACTATAAAACGTGAATTTGAAAACATCGCCGCAAGAGAGGAAAGAATATTTACAAGCAGGCGTACAAGGGATATATGGAGTTTACGCAGAAAAAACGACGATGAAGCCGCCAGAGTGTTCACACAAAGGCTGATTACTGAAACTGAGGAAACGTGCGCAAAAGGTATCGAGGATTTAAATACAAGAATCGAACAGGCTTCGGCAGGTACCGGAGATTTGGCATTAATAGGCGAAGAATGGCTGCGTTTGTACAAGGAACAATTTGACAGAGGACTTAAAGCATGGGAGGAAGCTGAAGAAAGATTTTTTGTAAGACGCATTGAATGGGAACAGGAATCTTTTAAGCTTTTTTCCGAAGGTGAAGAAATGTGGCTTGCTGCTTTTAGTCAGTTTGAGGAAGAACGCAAAAAATGGGAATTAAAAGCAAAAGAACTATTTGAATCCGGCGAATCGATGTTTAAAAATATTTCCGAAGATTTTAACAAAAACATTACAGAGGCAAAAAAAGAATTTGAAATTAATATGGCGATGCGTATAGGTGAAGGGACGGCAAAGGTAAAGGCGTTAGTGGATATGTACCTAATTTGCGCATCGGCTGCAATTTCCGCAATGGAAAATGTTCAATTTTGGCACAGTCAATACGATAAACCAGACAAAAAAGATCCAAAAGATACGGATTTTTATTCATGGTTATTGCAGGAACAAACAAAAACAAAAAATTCATCTTTGACTGAAATAATTAAAAGTTATGAAATGTATTTGTCATACATAGAAAAAGCCGCAGATGCCCGCGATAGAATTCTTGCAAATTATGCCGAACTCTTGGGAACCGGAACGTTAAAAGACATCCTTTCACCTGATGCGTCAAGTGAAGATTTTTGTCTTGACGAGTATCAAATTGCGCTTATCAGGGCAAAAGCGCTTGTTCTGTATTGGGAAAAAAGAACAGCGATAAACGAAGCTGTAATGAATTATGCGGAAGAATTTTCCGCAGGAAGAATGACAGAAGCGGAAGGACTGAGGGCATGGGAGAATGCAAAAGCCGCATATAATGAATCTCTTGCTGTATATGCCGCGGAATTAAAAAAACTAAATAAATTTGGAGAAGATATTCAGAAACAGCAGGAAATACTAAAAAATCTCACTCGAAAATTACTGCAGGAAGAAGAAAAGTTAAACAAATTGAATTCCGAATATACGGCGCTTGTCGGCGTGTCGATAGTTAATAGCAGTAATTTTTATTTAGTGGAACTAAATGCAAGATATGATTATCTTGTTAATGAATACAAATTGCTGCTGCAATCCGGAACGGATGCAAAATATAAAAATATTCTTGAATATGGAATGAAATGGGATAACGATGAACGCAGAGAAAAAGCGGAAAGCGCGCTTGACATACTGATAAACGGATATGACACGCAGATGCCGTCCCTTGCAGAGCTGATGAAAAATGTTCTTAAAGGGAATGATTCAGAAATAGATTTAAAAATCCGCCTTGCGGCCATCGATTTATTTGCAGATAGCAACGGATCCCTGCGTTCGCCTGATTCAACATACAGCGGCGCTGACTGGTATTCCAAAGCAAAAGGACTTAATCTTACCGCTGAAGAAAAAGACATTCTTTACGGTGAAAAATTATACGAGCAGCTTGTAACAGATTACAAGAACAGTTATCAAATTTTACTGGAAAAACAGGCTGAATTAAACCCGAAAGATTTGGAAAAATCTTATTCTGAATATTATTTATGTTTGGGTTTGCTTGATATTTACAATGAATATACCGCAATAAATTCATTTACACGGGGAGAATACTGGAGGGATACATGTAACTCATTAAGCGCTCTGTTTGATAATTTGGGCATTAACCAAACATCGGGCTTTCTGCCGGATGTTAAAAAAATCTGTGAGTCCGTTTATAAACGACCCGGAGATTTTCTGCAAAATGCCTCTCAGTTCTTGTTTGATTTTGAGAAATGTTTTCGCTTAATACCCGAATGGCTGGAGTTTGAAATTAACAACTGGGAAAATGCAATAATAGAATATATTGCGTCTTACGCATTATTTACAGGTTATGACTCTGGAAATTTAGCAAATACGCTGTTCCTTAAAAAGCAGGAAATCAATGCAAGATACAATGAACTATATACGTACGCTGACTCTTTAGGAGACATTGACGACAATGAAGCTGAAAAGTTAAACGATACTTTAGCGGAAATAAACAACGATATAACGCTGCTTTACTGTACGGAACAGATTTATCAGGCATTGGAAAAAATGAAAAATACTTCTTTTGCCTCAGGAAATGATAAACACTGGCGTCAGTATTTATCTGTCAATTACATTGACAATTATGATCCGTCGTTTGCTATGGCTTCTACATGGAAAGAAGGTATATTGGCGGATGCATTATTTAATGCGGTTTATTCTACAAATCGAATTAATGACTCATTTGCCGTTTTTAGTCAAAAAAATTTTGACTATACAACCGACGGCGACTCACAATTTTATGAATTATATTTGGAAGAAGTATCAGCGTCTGTTTACTTGTTAAATTCAATGAAGACTATTTATAACGAAATAGCCAATTCCGGTAAATCGTATGAATATTCAAAAATGATTCCTGCGGGTTTGGAAAAACAAATAAAAAATTTAAGCGAAGAGCTTGCGATTCAGGAGAATATTTTTAATGCTCTAAGAGACGAATATTTCAGGGAAGCTGATAAATTCCTGAATATCGGATCGCTGTATGACGAACAGTACAGCATATTGAAAAAAACGTATGATAATTCAGAGCTAAGGCGCTTTGAATATGAGAAACAAGATGCCATACAGAGATGGGCAGGCACTGCCTACATAAATACTGATCATATAGATACTGAAAACTGCAAAGAAAAACTGGCAAATGCACGGACAGTTTTAGCTGTACTCTCCGATATTTACAGCGGTGAAAGCCGCCGTTCATGGGATAATCCCGAATACAACGCTCTGTATGCTGAATATGAGCAAAGTTTCGGCAGAAAAATAAAAATAATGGAAGCCTTTGAACTGCTGTTGAAAGAGACGGCGCGGGAACATGCTAACAATGAAAAAATGTACAAAGAATATCAGAATGCACTTAATAAACTCGGGTTTATAAACACTAATTATTTAAATTATGTTTCTTCCGGTCAACGATCCCAATGGACAGTCAAAGACATAATCACTGTAATAAACGGACGTCTTGTTTTTTCCAAAGATTCTTCTATGAGACTTACAGGCGTAGATACAGCAAAAGCCGAAGACATTGAAAGTTTTTTTAATACGACAATATCTCCTGACGGTGAACGATATGATATCAGTCTGTTTGAAGATTCTCTAAGGGAACTAAGTCAGAGAATGTCTGGTTATTTTCAGAACAGCGGCAAGTTCATGCAATGGAGTATGGCAAGGGATTATCTTATAACTTCATTAATAAGCGCCAATGGGGATTTAGCTTTTTTAAATAATTATTATTCCGGATTGGGACAAATGAAGAAAGGCGGCTCACTCGGCGTATTAATGGTAAAAGACAGAGTTTTTCAAAGAGTGAAAGATCTTTACTCGTCTTCCGGTATAGAAGTTATGAATATAGCTTCTGAAAATACGCTGCGTTCTTATTGGGAAGCTTTAAGCGAAGAAGAAAAAGCCGATCTTGAATATTATGTTATTTTGACTTTAACAGGTTACGGTAGTGAATATTTTACCGGTTTTGCACAAATGCGGACTCTCAATATGTACGAGTATGCATATGATTATGTTTATAAGAATTACGCGTATGCAAAAAAACAGAAAAATACATGGTGGAAGTTCTTATGGTCATGGGTATATAACGGGATGTTGGAGTATAATTACAATGCTCTTAAGAGAATCGAACCAGTCTTGTCTGCGACAAAAAATAATGTAAATAAATGGACTCAAGGGTTACAGAATAATCTTTCGTCAATACAGAAATATGCTTTAGGATACGCAAAATCCTGCAAAAGGCTTGATATCCTTGAAGGAAAAGCGCCGAACGGCGAAAACATTGACTGGGATACCATTAGTCTTGCGCTTTCAGAAGTTAATAAGATAAGCGAAGAAGATATTTCAACGCTTAAAATTCATTGGATTAATATGCAGTCTGAAACCTGTATGACATTCGAAAATGTACAGGATGCTTTTAGCGGTCTTCTTTGGTGGGCAAGAAATGCGGAAAATAAAAACAAGGTTGCTCTTGAGAACATTTGGCTGGATGATGCGCAAAAACAGCAGATAAGCAATTATAATTTTCAGATTGCTTCAGAAGCTTATATTGCGGGAAATATCAATATTGAAACCTTAAAAACCGCCGCAGAAAATGCTTATGGCAAAAATGCCGCAGCATGGAAAAATCATTTTGAGAATGTACACGCTGTTTTGTATAACGATCTTTCGATTTATTTGAACATCGATCTGAATTTTTTTGCAGAATTCTGCACTCCGGGAGAAGAACTTACCGCGTTAACCGAAAAAATTCTCAGGAATAGATATAATGCCGAACTTTCAGCCAGAGAAATTGAATGGAATTTGAAAAAACAGGATATAACGGAGAAATATAATGAATGGCAGGATTCTGCCGCCATGATATTTGAAAACGGAAGAACAGACTGGAACACAAGCGTTAAAAAAATGGAAGAATCCTATAAACAATGGAGAATGAATTTTCAAAAAGAATACAACCGCGTTAGTGATGAATGGGCTGAAGCGTATCTGGCAGGTCTTGAAGATAAGGAAAAATGGCTGGAACAGGCTTCTGCCGCAGCAAATCAAGCTTCAACGGAATCCTTTCTTTTGCTTGTAGGTACAGAAGGGGAACGTTTATCCCGCTTTTTAGATACAAGGGAACCGTTTGGAATTCGCAATGCGTTGCCAAAAACTGAAATTTTAATAGCGGAACTTTTGCGGTCTTCCGGAATAGCAAATATGTATAAAGCATTCGGCTCGATTAACAATATTACGGAAACTGCATCTTCTCTTGTCAGACGTGGTATTGGCGGCATCTCAACATGGGATGCGTCTATAGTCAAAGCAACGGCTGCAGATATGGCAAGAAAAACAAATGCTGAAGTTGCAGAAAGAGAAGCAAGGAAACTTGCGCATATTGCCAGGTTAACCGCTGATGAGGCGATTAAAAACCTTATGTCTTCTGTGGATGCAACCAATAATAATTTCCGGAATAATATGGATAATGTTTTTATCATGGAAGGACATTGGAGAAAAACCGGAAATGATTATGTGAAAAACATAGTTAAGGGTTCAACGCTTTTTACACCGGTTATTTCCAAGACCGTAACCATTACAGGATACAGGAATTACAAGATGAATCCGGTATCGCTAAAAACAAATCTGGATGAAGATTTTCTTGCCGGTCTGGATACTATTGCTATAAGGGGATTGATTGAGAATGTTTTTATTGAAGTAAGAATAATCGGCGAAGAAATATTCGGAACAGAAGAAACAAAAAATTTGGTTATTAACAAAACATATACTAATAATCGCGAACAATCTCCGGGTAAATTCGGCGCTCATATAGGATATGAACCGGCTGTCAAACCGGCGGAAAGATTTGGATCTTCAAGAAACTCATTGTTTTTTGACGAAGGCGCCGGAGAACTTGGCAGGCTTTTGTCAGACTACATTTACTGGAATGTTATTGATACAAGAGGGAGCGCAGAAATTGCTCTGGCTCCATGGGACAAACGAATTTGGAATGACGAAAACAGTTTTTTTTCGGCGCCGACTTTAAGGTCAGTAGGTCAAATCGCAGGCACTATTTTAAGTGTTGTAGTTGCGGCGGCAGCTGCTCCGGTAACAGGAGGAGCGTCTGCAATTGGATTATTTGCAGGCATTGCAGCAAATTCAGCGGATGATTTATTATTTAGTTCTCTTGATGTAGCTTTTGGCTATAAATCTGTCAGTGAAGCGGGTTTTGAGTTCGGAAAATCTTTATTGGTCAATACCGCAAGCGTTGCGATTGGCGGCGCGTTTAGCGGTTTTGGTAATTTTGGCGGAGAAACATTCTCTAAAGGACTTACGTCAACTGCTGTAAGCTCTGCAAGTACAACAGTCGGTAAGATAATGGTACAAACCGCAATGATCGGACTTCAAACCGCAGCGACGATGATGACAACAAACGCTCTTAACGCAATTACATACAACAGATCAGATGGTTTCGGCTGGTCAAATGATATATTCAAAACCGGAATGAAGGGTATGGTTACAAACACATTGTCATCAATGGCGAACGCATTTACATCAGGAACTCTGCAGGCGGTAAACAGCGGTTTTTCAATGGAAAAATTGGAAGGTTTTTATGATGGCAATAAATCAGATATTACGACACTTAACAATCTCGCCGGCTCTCTTGTCGGACAGGGAGTAAATTATGCTATGGGAAGCG